>ERZ1027150.183-NODE-183-length-56284-cov-29.388892_pt1 | contig 56284 bp, 46 predicted proteins | sample MGYA00519276_ERZ1027150 | MGnify/ENA primary metagenome ERZ1027150 (study PRJEB26926, sample SAMN06164860) | human gut metagenome | biome: ENVO:00009003; feature: ENVO:2100002; material: ENVO:00002003 | host: Homo sapiens | place: USA | collected 2012 ... | reverse complement strand
TGCGGTTATTGATTTTCTCTACCTTTTCGGGGATCACGTCCACAGCCGTCACCTGATGATGCTGGGATAAAAGTGTAGCGATGGACAGACCTACATAGCCTGTGCCGGCTACGGCGATAGTATAGTTTTTCATATTTATTCAAGAATAATTACTATTTACAATTATTATTTATCAATGCGTGATAAATATCATACACTTGATTAGCTATTTTCGACCAATCAAAATCAACTAAATTATAATTCCTTGATTTTATATTTTGTAATTTATTTAATATTTTTTTCTCTAAAGAACCTTCTTTATCTAACTCAAAATAATCATTCCTATCCAAATCTACAAGATGAGTTGCAGGTATATCACTCACTAATACATCCAATTTATAAGCCATTGCTTCCAATAGCACTATTGGAAATCCTTCATTCCGTGATGATAATACAAACAATGCAGCATTAGAATACAATTGACACAGATCATCTCCAAACGTATATCCAGTAAAAACAACTCTTTCAGAAGGACTCATATTCTGCAATTCTTTATAATAACTGCGTTCTGTTTCTACACCACCAGCAATAACTAATTTGTAATTTGTATTAAGATGTGAAAAGGCTTTAATTAATATATCAAATCCTTTCTCTGGAGTAATTCGTCCAACAGCAAGAATATATTTTTTTCTTTGTAATCCCAATTTTTGAATAAAATCTATTTTTTCAGATAATTTTATTTTAGGTATTCCATTGGGTATATACACATATTTATTTTTAAATTTAGGAGAAGATTTCTCCATTTGGAATTTATTGACAAATATTATCTTGTCAGAAAAAATAAAAGCTATTTTTTCACTCAATTTTAAAACAAGCCTTGCAAATCTACCCCATTTTTTATGCTCATAATTAGCACTATGGTAAGTTAATACAACTTTAATTCCAAACAATTTAGCTAAAGGGGAAAACAGTGCAGGACCAATATTATGATAATGAATAATATCAGCCCTTTTAATAATGGAAACCCAAGTAGAGAAAAAAGAATGAATGACAGTTTCTACTCCTTTTATTTGAGTTGATGGCAAATCAATAAAGTGTAACTTATTATAATCAGGTGTAGATACAATATAAGGTTTCCGTCTAAAAACAAATATATCAATAGCATTATATAATTTTGCTATATTCACATATAAAGCTTCACAATGTTTTTCTACACCACCTTGAATTTTCGGAAACCCTCTAGTTCCAATAATACAAATTTTCATTAAAATATCAAGTTGCTTCTATTGCAAATACTTATTCAAAAAAATAATGGAACAAATTCCATCTCAAATAGAATTTGTTTGCCTATAAATATTCATGACACGCTTATAAAAAGGTATTAAACGTGCATAATAACTTTCTTTACTCATATCATTATGAGCAAATCTTATAGCATTATCACTCATCGTCAAATATTCTTCATCGCTCAAATTACTAGCCTTTCTTATTATATCGGCTAATTCTTTACCATTTTGAGAGGTAAAAATATATCCAGTCTTTCCTTCTTCTATAATTTCAGGAATACCACCGATTCTTGAACCAATAGCAGGTACTCCTTCTGCATAAGATTCAATAATGGCCATAGGATTATTTTCATAACATTCAGAAGGAACAATAACAAAATAAGCTTTTTTCTTTAAATTAATTAACTCCTCACCTGATTTATACCCCAAAAATTCTATGTTATGAAGATTATGACGCTCTTGATATATTTTTAATTTATTTTCTAAAGGTCCTGCCCCAACAATTTTTAATTTTGACTTTGGATTATCCTTCATTGCATTCATTAATGTTATAATGCCTTTCTCCTCTGATAATCTACCTAAAAACAAAAAATACTTATCTGTTATGCATCTGCCTGTTTCCGCTATCGAAACAGAAAAATTGTGCAATACAATATTGGGCTTTCCCTTAAAAGCAGGTATATACTGCTCATGTTTTTTACGAGCAAAATCACTTACATATAAGAGGCCATCAATATATTTATTAGGATTAAAATATTTATTACGAAAATACATTTCTGCTGCCATAAATATACTTAAAAAATAATTTCCCTTAGTACATTTATGCGTAAAGCAACGGTAAAAATATTTTCCAGCACATGCCTCGCAAATTTGTCCTCTACCATCTTTAAAACTATATGCAGGACACACCATACGATAATCATGAACCGTAAAAATCACAGGAATATGGAATTTTCTTAAAACAGGAAAAATAGATGGAGAAATTTGTCCCCACATCAAATGTATATGAGCTATTTCTGGTTTTTCTTCCAATATTAGTTCTTCTAACTTTTTTGCTGCATCAGGATAATAAAAATAATTTCTTAGATTAATTACTTGTCTAAACATTCCCTTACGAGTCTCCTTTGATTCAGGAAAATATTTCTCAAACTTTGAGGGAAGATTCTTATTCCATTTTAACGTAAAATAAATAACCTCATGTCCATTATTTTCCAACATTTTTCCTGTATTAAAACACACAGTTTCTGCTCCACCCTTATTATAGTGGTAAACATCAATTAATAAGATTTTCATTATCTGCTATTTTGAATGTATCTATTTCCCTTATTATCATTAAGAAATAATGCCAAAATAATCATCATATATAATCCTCTATTATTTGTAAAAGTACTATCAGCCAAAGACTCTATCATGAAGAAAGCTATTATCAAAAGAACAGATTTATACACAATGACATCATTATATCTTTTTAGTTTATCTTGTGATTTTCTGTAAACTAATATCCAGAAATAAAAAAATAGCATGATACCTATTAAGCCATACTGTGCAAGGCTTGGATAAAATGTGTCAGCGACAAAAGAATACTTATCTTCTGTTAACCCCCATAGGTTATCTATGCCATACTTTGTATATAAAGAAGAATAAAAGACTCCTGAAGCCCACGTTGCATAACTACCAAAGCCAGGTCCAAGCAACGGGTAGTCCCTTAATACTGATATCATAGTTATATATAAGGCCGGCCTAACAAATACTTCTTGCCCCTGTGTCCCGTCTATGACATAAAATAGCACTTTATCTTTTGCAGCCCAAAAGATAAGTCCTATAAATATAATCCCTACAATTATTGACTTTGGTTTTAATAATTTAAACTGCCTGTTCGGATGTACAAACAACATTAAGCAGAAAGCAAGAGTGAAAAATCCATAAAATTTAGATCGTTCTGAAAGTATTCCTAATGACCATATAAGTAATGTGATAACAATATCATTTTTTTTTCTCTTCGAACAATATAAATAAAGAAATCCTGTTATACAGGCAACTGTAGCATATCTAGATGGATGAGAAAATACGACAAGCTGTGTATCTATGCCCATAAATCCTACAATACCCAATAAAGGAACCATTATTTTTACGATTCCCTTTATTACTTTCTTTTGATTAGAAGAACACCCAAGTCCTAAGGTATATATAACGTAAAAAACCAAAAAAGATTTTATTTGAATAAAAAGATCCATTAAAATACCTTCAACAGGTACTATTCTACGAATGCAGGAATACAAAAAATAGAAAATAAAAACAATACAACATTGAAAGAATTCTTTTGGAGAATTTTTCGCATATTTGTGATACCTCAAATAAATCCCCAATAGTAATAATGCAAAAATTTCATCTGTATATGTAAATCCCCATTCATTTTCTATCAGATTATAGCACATTACAACTATTAAATAGCCTAATATTACAATCCAATAGATTAATTGTTGAATCCATTTCATACAAAATATAATCTTATTTTTTAAGAAAATTATATAAGTAACATACAACCTTTATAGACTTTTTACAATTACATTTTAAAAGTAACACAACGATTTTATAATAAAAAGGAAGAGAAGGGTGCAATAATACATCTTGCATTTTTACCTTCTCAATTTGAGTTGCATTACTTATATCTCCGTGCAACAATAAATTAGCTATTATAGAAATCTTCAAATATTCATACGAATCATTAACAGCCTTATCATCTATATGATTCCTACTTATAAACTCCTTAACATCATTAGCAAGAAATATTAAACCAGACTGTGATGATTGACTTAGTTTCGAAGATGTATATGAATTAGGATTTATTTGTCTATAATTATAGAAAGGTTGATTTGTATAGGCAATAGAATGCGCATGATAGAACAATTTGTAGGTCACAAATAAATCCTCGCAATAATTCATTCCTTCTATATAGACAATATTATACTTTGTATAAAGTTCTCTTTTTATCAGTTTATTCCATACGCTGCCATGCATTCTACCCGATAATAAGGCAGCAATACAATCCATATTATTAGCAGGAGGATTCACATATATACGTTTGGATGAATTTTGATACACCTGCATCCAATCACATATTACAATATCCGCTTTTGTTTGTTGAGCCTTCTTATACATAGATTCATACATGTTAGGCTCAACCCAGTCATCGCCATCACAACCTATTATATATTTCCCTTGCGCTATAGCTGTGCCACTATTCCTTACTGCCGCAATTCCTCTATTAATATTATGGTGAATAATTTTTGTATGTGGAATTTTATCTGGATATTTATTTAATACTGATTGTAATATATTAATACTGTTATCAGGACTACAATCATCAACAAATATAAACTCAATTGATGATAAAGTCTGTTCAAATAGTGAACGAGCACATTTTTCAATATATTGTTCAACCTTATAAATAGGAATAATTACACTTATTAGATACATATTATTGCTCTTAATTATTAAACACGCTCCGGTACAAATAAAGAGGTATTCGTAACATTTCTTTTAAAGTAGGAAAATGATAAGCAATTGACTTTTTAAAATAATAAAAACTTTCTTTAAAGCAAAAATCATTCAACAAAGCCAAAGCTATATCCCAGTAGTTTTTGTGATAAATTTTATTTTTATTAGAACTTGCGTTTATATCGTCTTTAAATTTATCTAAATAATGCTCACGATAAATTTGCACTTGCTTCCCTGAGGGACGATTTATATTGTATGGATAGATATAATAATAAAGCAAAGCACCATTCGGTTCTACTTGTTTAAGTTTATATTTTCTTAAAATGCGCGTAAGAAACTCCCAATCTTGATGTCTTTTAAAACTAGTATCAAATCCGTTAATCTCTAGGCATACACTTTTTCTAAGCATTAACGAAGAAGAACCGAATCCAGCTCTACAAAAAAGGAATTCTTCATACATATTTTCGGGCAATACAATTTTATTCAACTTTTCTTTTACTCCATGCAATGTTATAGTTCGATTTATTGAGTTACAAAAAACTCCTGCCCAACTATCATCCAATTGATTTAAAACTTGTACTTGCTTCTCAACTTTTTCGGGAAAGAACTCATCATCATCATCCAATAAACAGATGTATTCTCCCTTTGCATTAAAAATGCCTGTATTTCTGGCTGCACTGCCATTACGATTTGTCTTATGTGTAATATATGTTATCTGCTCCTTATCAATGTATGACTTAAGAGTTTGACAAGTTGCCAATTGGTTTTCTGTATTCTCTCCATTATCATCCACAACAATGACTTCAATATTCTTATATGTTTGGTTCAATACGCTATCTATTGCCCTGCAGATATACTGGGAACGGGCATAAGTTGGTATTATTACACTAACAAGTGGAGTACTTATTTTAGATTCCATAGCTATTTTTTATACTTTAAAAATTGATATATTTTTATTACACCTAAAACATCCTAAATTAGTACACATATTTCGGTTAAAATTAAGATTTACTTCGTTCTTTTTAACAATTGCACCCATTAATATTCCACCATAAGTTTTTGATCTTTATTATCTTCATATCCATGATCTTTAGAATGCTTAAAGGCTACCACCCAAATAGTTTTATTGATCAATGAGAGTACATTGCGGATAACGTGCAACTACGGTCTGCAGTTCTTAGCATATATCTTCCTTTTGCACATTATCGTCAAGGATAATTATTTCGATATTTTTATACGTTTATGTATAATGCTTTTAGTAACTTTCTCTAGAAAATCTGCACGACCGTATGCCGTAGTGATAACGCTTACTAAAATACAATCTTGCATACTATTTTATTGATTAAAATCTATTGATTAACAAAAATAGCTTTTGGAAAATGCTGATTATTCTATATCGGTTTTTTTCTTTTTTCGTCAAATCTAATAAGCGAAATGATAAAATTGTGCAAAAATAACTAGCATAGAATCTGTTTTTCTTTAGAAGTAGTATATATGATTTACATAATTCTTTATAACCAGATAAATCCCTATTGTAATGACAAATAAGGTAGTTTGTGTACTTGAGTAATTGTTCTTTATAGAACGGCCCATCAAAGTTTGTGTATATATCTTCTAATATCTTTAGCCAACTTTCATCACTTCTTTTTTGTGACAAAGATGACATTATTGAATTGGGAGTTATATAATGTATATAAGTGGGTTCGAATACGAATGCTATGGACTGTAGAACCTTTGTTACATGATACATCCACTGTTGGTCTTCATGAATAATTCCCTCCATAAAAAATAATTTATTTTGAAAAATGAACTCCCTCTTGATTAATTTGTTCCATGCATTAACGGGAAATATATTTCTAATATTATAAAATTGTTTTCTTACCCAAGGATTATTGTCTTCAATGTAATCTATTGTGATGTGACGTGAAATGTTGTATGAGTCATTCAACGCCTTAATATTACCTTGTATAATTTCAGCATTTGGATGATGTTTCAAGGCGTCTACTAAAAGTGTAATACAATTAGAGGTAATTTCGTCATCACTATCTATATAATAGATGTACTCACCCTTACTATGTAACGTACCTGTATTTCTGGCTGCAGCCAATCCTTTATTTTGCTGATGATGAATAATTGAGAAATGTATTTCTCCATTATAATTTGAAATAAAATCAGTACAGATTCTTATACTATTGTCATAACCGCAATCATCTACTATTATACATTCGATTGGACCTTTGTATGACTGTGACGCAATAGATAATAAACATCTCTTGATATAATTTTCTACATTAAAAACTGGTACAATTATTGAAATTAAAGATTCCATAATTTATTGCATCATTTTGATATTTGAGTAATTTTTCATCCATAAATTAAACACACCGGAACACTTTCCATAGGAATTGTCAAAGAGATATGTTTTTTTTCCAAGTAAGCAACTTAATATGGCTGCATGTAATCGTGTTGAATAAACATTCTTATATTGTCCAATAAACTTGATACCTACTTTAAGATATATATCTTTTAAAATATGTTTATAGCAGAAATCTAATAGGCGTTTGCGCATATTTGCCGGTAAATGCATGAGATGTATAATTCTAATTATTATTTCAATAACTCGTGTTGGAACTGTCTTTTTTTGCATGCATGGCCAATCTGCGATCTCGACGTTAGTCATATATAGAGAACTATTATTATCTTTTTTCTCTATATCTTGTCTTTTTATAAAGACTGTCTCTTTCTTTTCTTGTATATGAATATTATGCTTTTTAATATATTTATTTACATCAAATGATAAAACTAAATCGGGTAAAAGCAATACGTTAACTGATTTATAGTTACTTTTTATTAGGTCGTAAGATTGTTGCTCGCGTAAACAAATTGTAATATCACCAATGTGCTTAGAAAATATCGCGGCGTCTTGTTTTATGTCCTCTTTTGATTTAAACCATACACTTTGAGGAAGTTGTAAGATTCTATTATTGGGAAAATCAGTCAAGACTCTATGCCTGAAAACTTGATGGCTTTTCCATAAATCACCGAAATTACCACCTCCCATAAATATTATGATAGCATCTGCGGGCAGTGATGGCTTTATGTAGCTTTCTTTGCTGCATGAATATAGACATTTATATGGGAGTGTTTCAAGAATATCTAAGGTTGACTGCCAAATTAAAATATCGCCTACATTTGTGAAATATGGCAAATCCAGCAATATATAGTCATTCGTAATAAGTTTTGCTAAAGTCGTTTTGAATAGATTAAAATACTCTTGTTGATTTTGATACATGGAAATATTTATTAAAGAGGTTATTAATTTTTTGCCATATCAAATTGGTATAATATAAATAGTTGAATTTTTGTTTTTGTTGAGTTGTTAATAATGGATTACTATCTTCGAATGAAGAATATAAAAAATGTCTCATTTCTTTTGTATACCATTTAGCCTCTTCTCTATTTCGTAATTCTCCATACGTGGGTTGTGGGTTCAATTCTGGTATAATTCCTTGGGACATAAAATGGGATGAATTAAAGCAATATTTAAAGCAACAGTGTTTACCGATAGGCATCCATTTGATTGGGCGTGTAATATCTTCGAAAATATTCTGTTTTAAACCATTTCCATAACAACCTGTCATTATGCCAGTAGCTAAATCCAGTTTTGCTGACCACAATCCAGCATAGCAATATTCTTTTCTTTTTATATTGAAATTTTTAACGGTATATTCAAATAGTGGAGAAGCCATTTCTTGTCCTATCTTGATGTATTCACTATCACTTAGTTTTGTAAATATACTGTAACCATCAGGACTCTCTTTTCTTGTTAATGCGACTTGAGGTAATGCACCTACGTGCAGAATGGATAGTTTTTTTATTTCATCCCAATATGGTATATATTCATCGCAAAGATTTATCTGTAATAGAATTGAACACCCGCTGTCTTTGACCATTTTAATATTGGAAAAGAACGTTTCTATTAAATTCTTTCTTTTAAGCTCAAGGAAATGAAAGGAGAATGAAATATGTATATGCTCGTGGTACTCTTTAGTCATTTCCAAAAAAAAAGAAATTTGTTTGCGTAAAGTTCCATTTGTAGTTATATTGATAAAATGTCCTTGTTTTAATATTTCTTTTGCAATAAATGGTAACTCAGGTGAAATAAATGTTTCTCCACTAGCAGTCATTGATATGAAACTAATCCCTCCAAGTCTTGATACACTAAGTGCTTTTCCTATTGTATCTGGTGAATATTGGAATATTGCTTTTTCGTTTTTACGTCTACCTTCTTGAATAATATAACAATAATTACATTTAAGATTGCAAGCTGTTAAAGGAATTAGGCATTCAATAAAACGTCTCATATTTTTATATGTTTTTTTGATTTAATGTTATAGAAAATTTTCTTTATGAATAATCGTTCGTCTTTTTGCATTCCTAAAAACCAAATACATATAAGGTTAGTAAAAGTTGTTAATAAGCAGAGTATGATAAAACGCAATCCGCCTTCTTGCATAATATTATAGATGACTAAAGGAGTAGGTAAGCATACTATTGCAACAAGAAATGTCTTACAAAAAACATTTCTAATATACTCAGAAGGAGGAATAGATAATTGTATTTTCATAAAATACAATCTAGATATGAGCGTAATAAAACTAATAATAATAGATATTCCTAATGCCGTGTAAGGCGGAAATCCATTTTTGTAAAATAAATATGATATTGGAAAATTTAGCAAAGAAATACCACTTATGAGAAATTGATAATTACGTATATTTCCTGTGGCTTGGATTGCGCAACCTATTGAATAGGTAAAAGTTTCTATCATTGATAAAACTATAATCAGTTTTGTCATTATTGATGTATATGCGGGGATATTATCTCCCAGCCATATTCTCAGAATAAATGGAGTTTCAAAAATGGCGGGGAATCCCAATAACATCAATAAATAAAAAGAAAATTTTCCACCTCTGAAAAGAACTTTCTTCATTTCAATGAATTCTTTAGCTGCATATGTTTTAATAATCTGCGGATTTAGAGCAGTGGTAAAATTGGCTGTAAATCCTGTTATTGCTGCATTTATACGATATGCTATCGCATTTGCTGCATTTGTTGTTGGTCCAAAAAATAAATTGATAAGAATGTTAATACCTTGGTTCTTTAACATATTAGCAATAGACCCTAAAAGACTCCAGGTAGTAAACTTTAACATGGGGGTTGCAATGGATTTATTAAACCTTAGCGAGATGGAAAAAGCTTCTTTACATCTTGTTTTACAATATATTAGATAGATAATAAAGACGGTAAGAGAAATAAGCCCTTGTAAAATTGAAAGAGTTATAAGTTTGTCATATGGAGAAATTTTCACTATATAACATGAAATCAATTTAGCAATAGCGTCAAAACATCCCATATATGCATATAATCCCATTCGTTCATAAGAGATAATAATCGCACTAAAAGGGGTTTGGACAAGAGTGAAAAAAGTGCTAATAATTACAATTTGAAATGCAATATTGCATGCAAATAAACGATTATCGGGGATATTTAATATTGCATTTACAAAGTATAATCCCAAAGTCTCTCCTAAGATGATGACAATGAATCCTATAATAGAATGTGTTAATACTGAATTTGAAAATGTATTTTTTAGTTTTGTAATATTCCCTGTTCCAATTTCATAAGTTAAGTATCTTGATGTTGCCGTTGTTAATGTACTGTTTAAGAAAGAGAAAAGGGTAACAACTCCTGCTATAACATTATTTAAACCGTAATCTTCAGCTCCTAATGCATCAAGCATTACACGCGCTGTGAGCAAAGAAACAAATAATAATAAAAGCATTCTTGTATATAAAAAGAATGTGTTTTTTACAATTCGTTTACTGTTATATTGGGATTTCATGCCATGTAATAAATAAGCACTCAATTTAGGGTATACCTTTTTGAAAGGGTACTTTTGAGTACCCTAAATCGAGTTTGGTTAATTAATTTTAAATTTAACATTGGCTGGTAGCCAAAGTAATGTTAAAGATATTTTTGAAAAAGGTCTCGATGAAGTTCCAAATAGAACTGCCATGAACCTTTACTGTTCCTATTACACTATGGTAAGTTGCAGTCATATCCGCACCGGCATTACTGCCATAAAATTCTGAATCCTTTGACACCTTGCAACTTCCTCCGTCCAGTACAAAGTATAACATTGAACAATTTGTCAAGATACCAGTTCTGGATACTTATACTTGCAAATATTAGGAAATAGATATTGATTTATAAATTTATAAAACAAACCTCTCCACTATTCTTCATTGCAAAATTAAAACACTTACGATCACACGTAATAGCCCCATAAAGATTTACGATACTATCCCTATCGTATGGAGTACCACAAATCTTCTCATCATTATATGCATAATCAACTCCCGGCGTTAGAGGATCATAATCAATGTACACCTCACAATTAGAATCATTCTTCAAAGTCTCCCAAATATTCTTACTGCTATTAGTTCCAGTACCGTATGAGTCATAAGCTACATGAGCAACAAAAGTCGCATGATAAGGACAGGTTTTAACACAACCGAACTTATTGTACGTACAGAATATTTTAGATTTTCCCATTCCGTATATTGCCTCCATAAAGCATTCTTTCGTATACTGGAACAGAACTAAATGACACCCGGAAAATGGAGCACTTACAATATCCTGTCTTCCATTAAAGACACAGGCATTAATACATCCTGGAACATAAGGAAGAAACAATACTGGATCAGAGTATCGTGAGCCAGGGAGAAGAAATTCTACAAATTTTATATTCCCTGAATTAATAGGAGAATAATTCAAAGGCAGACTCATATTTAGCCCTATAGCCTGGGGATTAAAAAGCTGTCTATCCTGCAAACAATCAAGAATTTTATTTAGCAATAGACTCATCGAGAAATGTAATAATTATTCAGGTTTTTCATCACTCTTCACTGCCGGCATCTCAATCGGCTGGATAGCCTGTGTAAAGGCTTCGATGATGGTATTCACCCCCTTGGGAACAGGAAGCTGTCCGGCATGGACATTTACCGTATATTTGGCAGAGTTGCTCTTCTCATAGTGTGTATCATGGGTGGAAGAGTCGCGTGAAGAATAGCTGGCAGATCCTTTGATGGAAACCGACAGAGGACCCCACCCCAGCTTGCTTTCAAACGAGCCTTCGCCCCTGGATTCCGTTTCCTTGTTCTCAGATTCCGTTTCCGAAAAACTGGACTTCACCTCCATTTCAAAAGAAATGTCCACATTGTTTACTCCCAGAGAGTTGACCGGTATGATGGTCAGCAGGGGAAGATTGAACGAAGTGGTGAAGTTCCTGATTTCAGTGGTCGGCTTGCCATCCTTATCCGTAGTCGGTGTCAGCACACCTCGTTCCAGCGACATTTCAATCATTACCGGAGCGTAACTGGTATGCCTGACTGAACTGTCAGCATCTTTTCCGTATTTTTTCTTATACTCCTCTTTTTCCCTATCTGTCAGCGCACGCTCCACCCGGTTGAAACAGGTTTCAAGCAAAAACTTGGTCTGTGTGAGTGCCATGGCGGCATTGGCCTTGGCGGAAGCATTAAGCGGACCGCCGATCAGATCTTCCATAGGCAGGCCCGTAAACTGCTGGGCCATTGATAAAAGTTCTTTTTCCATCTGACTTGTGTTTTAAACGGTTAATGATTTATTTCTCCACGACTTTCCGAAGACCGGCTTCGTAATCGGCAATCAGAGTTTCAAGTTCCTGTGCATTGCCTCCGCCCTTGAGGGTGAACTCAATGCGGGTATTCACACTTTTATGAAAAAGATGGAATCTGCGGGGCTTTCCCATCATCAGCTCTCCGGATCTGAGGGAAAGGCTGCAATCCACTGAAAACGTTATTTTGTCCATCTGTACAGTCCGCGGAGTAACCAGCGTGGCCAGTGGCACCTGTACAGTCCGCCAGGCGGTCTGATCCTTGTCGTCCGTGTAAGGCACTTTGAACCGGACTTCCCGGGGGGTGTACAGATCGGTTCCGTTCTCCGTTTCCTTCGTAAAGGTTCCCGAAAGAACAGCGTCCAGTTCTGTCTGCCGGTCGCGCGCAACGGAGTTCACCGCCTCGCAAAGCTGCCGGATAAACGACTTGAAAGGAATCATCTCAAAAGTTTCCTATGGGTTTTCCGGCTTTTCATCCAGCTGCCGGGAAGCCTTCTGCTTCAGCTCTTCCAGCCGGGCACTGGCTTCGGCCACAATGGGACGGCTCTGCGGAGTCAGCGAAATGCGCGAATGACATTGGGAACATTCAAAAGCTTCTCCTTTCAGGAGCAGGGCCAGATCGAAATAGATAATATTCCGGCAGTAAGGGCATGGAATTGCATTAGGCATATTGTTAGTTTTTAAAGGTTTGTTTCTTCTGATTCTGTTTCCGTTTTCTGGAGAGGCACGGAAGCACGGATAGCTTTCTCGTAAAGCTCCATAACGGTAAGCAGTCCGCGCGAAAGGGGCTGCGAGGAGGTCTCCACAGACACTTCCAGTCCTTTCATGACCGGAGTCTTCCCGTCCCGGTCCGTTCCGTTCAGACGGCCGCGATACAGGGCTTTCTCGCTCAGGATATCGGTCGGTCCGTTGGCCGGATAGCTGTCGGACGAAGTGATGTCGATGGAAAAGTTGATATGGGCCTTGGCTACGGACAGGGCGTTGATGGAAAGCAGGTTGATAAGGGGCATCTGGAAGGTCATGGATTTACCTTCTGCTCCTCCCACCTGGATACTCATGGTGATCATCTCCGGTTCGTAGACCCCGTCCTTGTATTTGAAACAGTTCTTCAGCAGGAAGGTGGTCTGTCCGGACAGCATCATCATGTTGGCCTTGGAAAGGGCAACCAGCGGAGCGCTGATAATGCTCTCGATGTTCTGTTCGCTGTTCAGATGTTCCGTTTTCGCCATAATTGAGCTACTCCAATTTTTATTTAATTAGATTTGCATATTGGGTTCACCCTCGGTCTTATAGAGGAACCACAGTCTTTCAAATTTTAAAGTTTAACACGAAAGTAAAAAAAAGAGTGGCTTACTAATAATCAAATTTAGATTTGAGATCATGAATATAAGAATGAAAGATCTGTGATACAGACAACGCTTTTCCAGAATTTCTGCAATAGATCACTGATATAAAGTAAGCATTATCTTCCACCAGAATTACTTCTGTTTCCATCGTCATACTACTTAAATCAGCATACTGTTGGAACCATGAAGAGAACTTCCGGTTGCGGGCTGCCTGATGACTATCGGAAATATCACATATAAATAACAGTACATTCTGATTATCAATAAAAAAGGAATTAACTATAGCAGCAATTGTTTGCCCTATTTTTATGTCTACTCCTTTTGTTTTTGTTTTACTAATATTAGATATAACCAACTGGTAAGCATGATCTATTTCCAAATTATCATCTTCTATAAACGCTACCATATATTCAACACCATCATCTGTAATGAAACGGACTGTCTCTTCAGTATCCTTTATAACCTGATAAGGTGAAATAGAATTGATATGGTGTAACGAATATAACATAATAAAAAAAATCAGCCAAGTACCTCACTTATCTTAGCTACTCTAATTCCGCTAGACCTGAGTTCGGACAATGGACGTCCCTCACGCATATATTCAATACACGTGTATTTATCTTCCATCATTTTCAAGAAGAAACGTTTCACATCTTCCTTTGTTTTGATTTGTTCTTTCTGTTGTCTTGCGGTATTTTTCATAAATACATGCTCCTTTCCTTTTTGCAAATTTCGGTTATATTAACCACATATACAAATATTTAAATCAAAAAGTTTCCTTCCTATAATTTGTTTTAACACTATGTGCATTCTCACAACGCAACCTTTCCGCACATTCACCAAAAACAGCGGACAACATCATATACTACTTATTTTCAATCGGTTACAATCAAAAGCATCAATCTTTTCTGCCAGCTTTGCCAACCTATATATAAACTTATAGGGAAAAGTGCGGACAAACAAGTAAAATTGCAATTTTATTAATTTGTCCGCACTAACTATAAAAGTTTTATTTGGCCCTGGCAAACCTGGCAGAACTGCCGGTCAGGGCCTGTCCTCCGGATGCCGTTCCAGATAGTCATCCTCCAGACTGTCAAGCAGTTGGATCAGCTGTTGCCGGAAGACTTCGGAGGACCGACGGAACTGCGGAAGGTAAATGCGGAAAATGTCGTAGTACTGGTTCAGATTCGTACTGACCCCTTTTTTACTTTCTCATACGTGCGGGCACTCATCGAGGCCCGGTCGCAGATCTCACGGATGGTTAATAACTTGCCGTCGACTTTCACACGGCGATGCAGCATCTCAATGTACCGCCCCAGGGCGGCATTAGGTTCATGATTTTGTGCCATTTTTTTAAATTTAAAAAATACAGCACAAATATATGTTAATTCTCTTAATTTATCTATATTTTATTACCGCCATGCCGGTAAGCAAGATTTGGTGGTTTACGCTCCTTTCACAACCTTTGCGGAAAACTTTAAAACATCAATGCCATGGAAGACATTACATTCAGCCTTTTCAAAGGTTATGCGGACACCTTGCCAGCGGACGCAACTCTCAGTGAAATCATCCGGATGATCCGACAGGATCCCGCTGTTAAGGAACATACCCTTAAACACCGTTACTACGCTTCGCAGGGAAATGCCGCTGCTGCCGATAAGGAGAAATCTTCCTGCCCCTGCTTTTCCGTAGCCGTCCGTTTTCAGGGCGGCAAGCGGAAGAGGCATATCTGCGGATGGACTTCCGTCGGGCTGGTGGACATCGACCACCTGGAAAAGGCTGCCCTGCCGGAACTGCTCAAGCGGATCGCTGCCGACCCGCATACCCTGCTCACCTATACCACAATCAGCGGAGCGGGCATCCGGATTCTCTACCGCATGGAGCACGATGAAAACACCCTACAAAGGGTTGTCGCCTCTCCGCTTGACGAGAACGCATACCTGGCTTCGGAAGCGCAGTACCGGGCGACATTCCTGCTGGCGAATGACTATTATGCCCGACTGCTGGGTGTGGAATGTGACCTGAAATGCAAAAATTCAACCCGCCTGTGCGGGCTTGCCCACGATCCGGAACTTTTCTTCAATCCGGATGCTCTTCCCTTCCGGGCTGAGGTGGTTCCCAAAATCCGGAAACGGATGCGCAACTACCGGCTGGAAAGGGCCGTTACCACAGCCCGGAAGGAACTGGAGGCGCAGGGAGTGACCTACGAACCGCATCAGCACAACGACTACATCATGCGGATGGGGTATCTGCTCAACCGCTACGGGATAGACCAGGATCAGGCCACGGAATGGGCGCTGAATACCTTTACCGGTTACGACGGCGACATAGCTGGGATCTTCCGCTCGTGCTACCTGCAGACGGAGGAATTCGGTACCAAAGTTCCCACCACCGGGAAGGATCATGTACGGCAACCGCTGGCTGGCGTGGCGGAGATCGAGGATTTTCTCTGCGGTCAGGGTTCGTTCCGCCGGAATGTCATTACTGGCAAGTATGAGGTGGACTTCACCCGCGAAAACCGCGAAGAGGATTTCCGGGAAGTGGACGACCACATTGTGAACTCGCTCTGGGCACGCATGAGCAAAACAAACAGCCGCGTGCGGATCTCCGACCTGCGCAATGTGCTGGAGTCGGAATTCGTGGCGGACTACAATCCGTTTCAACTGTATTTTGACGGGCTGGATCCCTGGGACGGACAGACGGACTACATCGGCGAACTGGCCGATACACTCCATACGGTACAGGGTCCCGAGGACTGCCGGAAGTATCTGAAAAAATGGCTCGTGGGCTGCGTGGCAGCGCTCTTCGACCGCTCGGTGGTGAACCACGAGATTCTGGTGCTGGCCGGTCCGCAGGCTACCTACAAGACAACCTGGCTGAACAACCTGCTGCCGCCGGAACTGCGGAAGTATTTCTGCGTGAAGTCCGACTTTGCCCAGATGACCAAGGACGACCAGCTGCGCCTGACCGAGTTTGCCCTGATCTGCCTGGAGGAGATCGAAGAGCTGCGGCCGGAGGCGCTGAGCCGCATCAAGGCGGTTTCGACCACCCTGATCATCAACGAGCGGAGGGCGTACGGGCACTTCAAGGAATCGAAGCCGCACATCGCCAGCTTCTGCGGAACGACGAACAATGTCAACTTCCTGACCGACGTCTCAGGCGACCGCCGCTGGTTTCCCATGGAGATCACCGCCATTGATGATCCGTATACGCACCCCGTGAACTACAGGGGGGTGTATGCCCAGGCTTACGCGCTCTGGAAAAGCCGTTTCCGCTACTGGCTGAGCAGCAGCGAGGTGGCGGAGGTGAACCGCCGCAACGAGTATTTCCGGGCACCGGATCTGGAAGCGGACCAGATCCAGACGTATTTCCGCCGTCCCCTGCCGGGGGAAGCGGCTGTCTTCATCACCACGGCCCAGATCATCAGCCGCATCAGCGGAGGAATCCGCCAGCTGATGAGCCCCGCCAAGGTGAACCAGCTGATGAAGAAGCTGGGCTTCGAGGCGGTGCGCAGCGGCAACAAACGGGGCTATCTGGTGGTGGAACTGACACTGGATCAGGTGAACCAGAACCGCAGTGCCCTGGGGCATTATCTACGGGAAGCGGAAGCCTGATATTCCGCAAGAGAATCAGGACAGGGCGCTGCGGAACTTCTGCCAGTAATCCTTACCGAGAAGTTCCCAGGCGGCCACGCCTGCAACGGCCAGGAAAACCAGTCCCAGCACAATCACCTTGCGGCTGGTGCCGGAAGGTTCTCTCGGAACGACGGCAGGTTCCACCACGGCAAAGACGGGCTTTTCTTCCTGTACCTTGGCCCGGGCCACCTGCAACTGCTGGGCTACCTGGCTGTAGACCTGATAGGCCAGCGACATATCGTTCTGAAGCCGTTCGCGCTCGGCCAGGGTACTCTGGAACACCACGTTGCTGTTGGCATCCACATAGTTCGCATACCGCTGCTGGGCTTCATAATATTCCGCCTGGCGCTCCCGGTAAAGCTGTTCCAGGTAACGGCAGTCTTCCTTCGCCTTGCGGGTACGGTAGGCTGTGATATACTGCTGAAGCTTGGAAACCACACTGTCGGCCACCGTAGCAGTGACCTTGGGATCCTGCAGAGTAACGGTCAAAGTGGTAATAGACGTCTTTTTCTCCACATTTGCCAGCACAGACTGACGAAGAGACTGTAATTTTCCGGCCTCTTTTTCTGAAAGTTCAATGGAACCTCCGGCCAGGGAATCAGCAGGCAGCTCTTTCTTGTCACCGCCCAGCAAAGACTTGATGCCGCCGACTGCCATGCCGGGAGCACGCAGGATGTAACTCCACCAGGGAGCGGACTGTTCGTCCAGATAGGCAACAAGGGTGGTATCCACCTTGCCGTCGGCCGTACGGACACGGGCATCGAAGAGTTCCAGCAGGAAAGGGGTAGAAGCCACAATATCGGGAGCCAGTGTCGCATTCAGGGCATCGGGGCTGTCGCTGCCCCCTCCACCCAGAAAAGAGGCGGCCATACTTGCCAGTCCTCCCCCGCTCTTGCCGCTGCCCATTTCGGGGGAAAGGGTCACACTGACCGTATATTGCTTGGGAATGCTCAGGGCAATGATCACGCCTGCTACGAGTCCCACGGCGGCAGCGAGATATAACTTCCTGCGGATGGCCAAAATGCGACGGATCAATGCCATCCAGTCAATTGTCACTTCGTCCTCCTCCCCGCCTTCGGGACGGGTGAAGAGGGGCTGTTCCATCTTATCAGTTTTCTTTTCTTCCATAGGTATTACTTCTTGATCAGGTTCGTAATTGTGGCGAACATGGTAGCGAGGGAACCGAAGGAGCTGGCATAACTCAAAATTTCAGCCACGCTGACACCCTTGCGGTCTTTCTTGCTCGGCACAATAATTTCACACCCCGGTTCGATCTTGTCGCTGTCGCGGCTGCCCACCTGGGTGACCTGACCGTTCATATAGATAATGAATTTTTTGGATTTCTTCGCATTGTCGGCATAGCCTCCTGCCTGGTCGAGGTAGTAGCTGACATTCTTGCCTTTCAGATAGGCCACCGTGTTGGGAACCATTACGGCACCGTCGATTTTCACGGTGTTGTTCATCTTGGGGACACTGATGACATCGCCTTCACGCAACACCAGGTCGTACTCGCCGCCGGGATTGGCCAGGGCTTTCTCCAGATCGAGTCCCACACTGAAAGTGTCTTCCACACGCACACCCAGGGAGTCCATCATGGCCTTGCCGAACTGGCGGTTCATAATCTCAAGGACATCGCGCATGCGCTTCTTTTCATCCTCATTCGCCACACGGGTCAGCTTCGCTCCGCGCAGGTAGGCCTTGGGAGTAGCACCTCCGGCCTTGCGCAACAAGTCGGACAGGCGTTCTTCGCGGCTGGTCATCGCATAGGTACCGCCAAACAGCACTTCGCCGGTGACCTGTACGTTCTGCTGGGCCTGATAACCCGGGCTGCGGCGCACGAACACCTGATCGTAAGGCTGGAGCACAAATCCCTGCTGGCCGTCGATCACAAAGCCGTCCTTCAGGGCAAAGGTAAAGGTCTGGCCGATGCTGTCGGTATAGCTGGTGCTCTTGGGATCCTTGATACGGCGGGAAACATCCACCCGTACGGTAGAGGCAGCTTCCAGCAATCCGCCGGCACGGATAATCAGGTCTTCCAGCGTCATGTTGTCCGAGAAGGAATAGCTGTCCGGACGGGCAACCTCGCCATAGATCATCACATCGCCGCGGTCTTCCAGGTCATGGATGCTGGGGATGTTCAGGATGTCATTCTTCTGCAAGGGGATATCGGGAGAAGTACCATTCAGGATGCCTGCCACATCGACACTGACAATCTCGGTCGTCAGGTCGGGACGCTCGCGCTGGAGCACGGCACGCTTCATAAAGGCATCGCCGGTCAGCCCTCTGGCCTCGGTGATCAGGGCACGGACGGTGTTGAGTTCTCCGCTCAGCTGGTAAATGCCGGGACGATAGACCGCACCGCGGATTTCCAGTTTGTTGGTGAAGCGGTTCAGGATGGCTTCGGCCGTCACCACGTCGCCGTTGCGCATCTGGTAGGCACTGAAGTCCTTGTCCCTGACGGTGTTGATTTCATATTCTTCCCCGTTCTGGCGAACCACACGGAGGGATTTCGTATAGGCTTCGGCATCGAATCCGCCGGCATACTGAATCAGGGTGGCCAGGGATTCCCTGGCTTTCATTTCGAAGCGCATGGGGCGCTTCACGTTACCGCTGAACTTGACCATCACTTCATAGGCAGGCACAATGATGACATCGCCTTCCTGCAGACGGATATCGTCCTGGATCTTGCCCTTCATGATGAAGTCGTACACATCGACATCGGCGATCTTCTGTCCGGAGCGGACTACCTGCACGCTGCGGAGACTTCCGATCTCGTTCACGCCGCCTGCCCGGTAAAGCGCATGGAAGACGGTGGAGAAGCTGCTCAGAGCATAGGTACCCGGCTGCATCACCTCACCCATCACATTGATCTGGATGGTACGGGTATTGCCCAGGGTCAGACGGATTTCCAGATTGCCCTCGGCACTGTCGAGACCGCTGTACGTCTTGCCCAGCACCTTCTTGAGGTAATCATTGGCCGCGCTCACGGTCATGCCGCTTAGGGAAACGGGGCCGATCTTCTCGATATTGATGGTTCCGTCGGGAGAAATCTGCTGACGGATGGTATTCTGGCTGGTACCCCAGATGTCGATGATCACCTCATCGCCCGGGCCGAGCCGGTAGTTGGGCGGAGTAGCCAGATTGACACTGGGTTCAAAGGTAAGATTGCGGGTATTGAAAATGTTGCGTCCGAACACCTGGTCCTCGCGGGCAAGTTCGGCAGCATCGGGCTGCGGAGTTTCCAGCGCTGTGGAAGTGTCCTCCTTCACCGCCTCGCGCAGGCGGGCTTCATTCAGTTCGGTACCGCTCATCTGAGAGGCATTGACTCCCTGCTGTTGTTCGTACAGTTTCTTTACTCGTTCGGCCTGTTCGCGTGTGACGCCTCGCCGCGCCAGTTCAGTAGCCAGCTGACGCTGGTCCTTCCCTTCGGCCATCCCCTGTTTCACGTACTCCAGTACTTGCTGGTCGCTCATGGTCTGTGCACAGACAGAGGGAGCAGCAAGGAACAGACACAGAAACAGCGGAATTACCAGTGAATGTTTCTTCATATCTACTTCTTAAGTTTTTGTATAATGATTGTTTTTATTGACTTTCAGGGCTCCCCCAGCGCCTCGACGATCAGGCGGACCTGAGCGGGCGTAAAGCTGCGCACCTTCTGGCTGAAACCGGACGCATGAAGCGCGTCGACCAGTGCAGGCTGCAGGGAAATCCAGTACATCAGTTTGCGGCGGGCAGCTCCTGCCGTGATGTTGGGAGCATAGCAACGGGCAAGTTCCCCGATGCCGTAAGAGCGAATCTGAAAAGTATCCATATCTTTGTTTCTGTTAATTGATTACAGGATAAAGATACTCATTTTCAGTGATATAAGCAAGTTTTCCGGACTCTATTCCGGTCTCTGTTCCGGCCTTTTTTCACCTCCTGACCGTGTGTCGCCACACCCCTGTCGGGCCTTATCGTGCATCATCGCCCGTCATTCGCCGACAAGCGTCCGTAAGGTGCAAACCGCTCTTCGGAAGGTGTTACCTTTGTCATACAGACAACGGGAAGGAAGGTTCCGGACAAACTCTCCGGATTATCCGGAAAATCCGGAGAAACCGACTGGTGGTTACCCCGGCAACGACCGCACGATCACCCGGCATCGACTGGTCGATGCAACTGAATCGACCGCACATTTCCCTGGCATTGACTGGTCAATACCTCAGCATCGACTGGTCGATATCTTGGCATCGACTGATCGATGCAAGAATGGCCGGAACCCGAAAGTCCGGAGTCTGTAAGGAACTTATTTATTAACTCTTTAATTTATCGTATTATGTTAAACTACAGTATCGCCATGAGAAGCAACCCCATCGACAAGGGGCTCCCAAGAAAGCTTATGCCACTTCACAGTACAGCGAAGTGATGAACATCAACCAGTTTGCCGAACATATTGCCAGCCACGGCAGCGTGTACAAACGTTCCGACGTGGCGGCGATCCTGACCATGGCGGTGGACTGCCTGCGGGAACAGCTGCTGGAAGGCAAGAAGGTGGAACTGGGCGACCTGGGGTTCTTCTATGTCCGCATCAGCGGTGAGGGGGCTCCTTCGGCTGCCGAGTACAATCCGGCCATTTACGTCAAGAAGCTGAACGTGAAATGGCAGTGCGGCGCCCGCTTCAAGGATCTGCTGGGTGAAGCCGTCTTCAACCTGGTGGCTCCGCGCTCTGTCAGCCAGAAAGTGCTCAAGGCTCACAAGGCCGGTGAAACAACCGTGGATATCTCGCCGGAGGTGACGGAGGAAGAAACGGATGACCAGGGCGGCATGGGTGTCTGACCAGCGGAAATAACTGACGGGAACTGACGCGCGGCGGCAACCCTTTCCAGACAAGCGGTGAGCGGACTCTCCGAAAAAGACTCCGGATCCGCCAGGCGCAAGTGGCTTTCACCAGGGAAAGCAGGAAACCGTTCCGTCAGGCTCCCCAGTGCTTCCGACCCCAATTATATAAACCTTAATCTTAACTGCTTATGGAAAATACCAGCAAGAAAAAAACAATCTGGAGCCTGGTGCTCAAAGTGATCATCACCGTGGCAACCGCCGTCGCAGGTGCCTTCGGACTCAGTGCCTGCGGGGTGATCTAGCAGAAGAAACCGGAAAGGATTCCTGATTTGAAGGAGGGCTGCACAAGGCAGGCCCTCCTTTCTTTTTCAGTCATGAAACACTTAACCAGCGGTTAAATTTCTTCGATCAGTTCGCACCAGGTGTAGCTGACCCGCAGCAAGGCGGCACTTCCGCTCACCTGAATGGCGATATAATGGCGTCCTCCGTAACGGACAAACTGTCCTTCCATACCGAACAGCGGTCCCTTGCGGACAACCCGCACCCGGACATTTTTCTTGTTCTTCAGTTTTTCGGGATCAATGAACCGCGTCCCCTGGATCTCAGGGTTGGTGGCCCGCATGAAATTCTGCATCTCCCGGTTGGATATGATACAATAGTCGGCACTCTCCCGTCCGCGCCTCATAAAATACGCAGGAAAAGGAATGGACTGCTGCAAACGTCTGCACCATTCCCGATCGTAGTTGTTGCATCGGATAAAAAGCAGATTATGGATGGCGGGAACAAGAATCCGTTCGCAACGTTCGCTTCCATCTTTTGCGTCCTGCAGCTCATAAGTCTGGGGGATATAATAAGGTATCTCTGAGTCACGAAGAAATTCGGCCACCTGCAATTCCTTACAATAGGTGGTCTGCAACGGGATCCATATCGGGTTTTCTTCGATCGTCTGCTTCATTTCTTTACCTGTCGTAACCTGGCTGAAATTTTCCGCATGTATATTCTTCTCTCTCCACCAGGTTCTGCAGAAACCCGGTATACCACATCTATCTGGTTGATAATAAAAAGAGAAATGAAATAAAACATGCTTCCGTCTAGGAGAGACAAGCCCTCCCACAGCTGCCAGGTCGTATCATTTCCGTGCAAAGATAAGTATTTTTCTCGTTGATGATACACTTTTACGCTTGTTTTAACCAAATATTCCCGCATATTACAAAACAGGTATTTACATTTCCATGACAAAAGCGGATATTACTTCCGGTTATAGGGTATAAAAAAAGGTGAATAGCGAAACCGGAAAGAATGTATTACCTTTGCAGCGGATTAAAAAAGAAGTACAAAACCTAAGAAGTATAAAAAACTATGTTCAGTAAAGAAAACAGAGCAAATACCATTCACGGTATTTTATTGATTGCCTTATTCTCATTCGCTGCGTTCTACATCGCCGAAATTCCTTTCGTGAAAAGTCTGTCATTCAGTCCGCTGATTGTGGGTATCATCCTGGGTATGCTGTATGCCAACAGCCTGCGCAACAAGCTTCCCGAAACCTGGGTGCCGGGAATCAAGTTCTGTACGAAGCAGATCCTGCGTGCCGGTATCGTACTCTACGGATTCCGCCTGACGCTGACACAGGTAGCTGCCGTGGGACTTCCGGCTGTGGTGATTGACACCATCATCGTGGCAGGAACCATCTTCCTGGGCGTATGGCTGGGCAAGCTGCTGAAAATGGATAAAGATACTTCGCTGATGACGGCTACGGGAAGCGCGATCTGCGGTGCTGCGGCAGTGCTGGGTGCCGAACCGGTCGTGAAATGTGAGGGCCACAAGACAGCCATCGCCGTATCGACGGTGGTGATCTTCGGAACGATCTCCATGTTCCTCTACCCTATCCTGTACCGCGCCGGTATGCTGGATGCGCTGGGTGATACGGGAGTAGCGATCTATACGGGAAGTACCCTGCACGAAGTGGCTCACGTGGCCGGTGCGGGTAACGCAATGGACCCGACCGACACGCTGGGTATTGCGGGTACGGCAACCATCACCAAGATGATCCGTGTCATGATGCTGGCTCCGGTGCTCGTGATCATGAGCTTCGCACTGGCCGGCCGCAAGAAGGCTGCAGCGGAGGGAGGCACGACTCAGAAGAGCAAGATCACCATTCCCTGGTTTGCCTTCGGATTCATCGGCATCATCTGTCTGAACTCACTGCTGCAATACCTCTTCGGAGTGGACAGCGTGAAGGAAATTCCGCTGAACGGTGCCATTGAATACATCGATACATTCATGCTGACCATGGCCATGACTGCCCTGGGTACGGACACCAGCATGGAGAAATTCAAACAGGCAGGTGCGAAACCTTTCCTGCTGGCCGGACTGCTTTACATCTGGCTGCTGGGCGGCGGTTACCTGCTGACCAAGTGGCTGGTTCCGATGATCGGATAAGCCAATGTATGGGGTGAAAAATGGTTCAGGGGAAGTCTGGTTTGTGGTTCCGGACTTCCCCTGAATGGCTTTTATAACGGACAAACTTATAATCTGATACAAAAACACGGGATTTACATTACAAACAATTACATAATCACACAATAATCATCTTATCTATAACATCAGTAAACCCAAAGAGAAATAACCCTATCAAAATAACATCAAAAAGTGACATTGTATGTCATTTTAATAATATCTTTGCGGAGTGTTTTAAAACATGACACAAAAACTAATGTTTATATATCATTTTAACATGTAGAACCATTAAAACAACTACGAGATGAAAAAGAGATGGATTATTTTAATGACACTGATTGTCATCATCAGTCTGATCGGAGTACTGATGCCGGAAAACCCCGGACTGTGGGAACCTGACGAACGCATGAACACAGCCAACGTGGCCTGGATGATCACCGCCACTATTTTTGTCCTGATGATGACACCGGGACTTTCCTTCTTCTACGGAGGCATGGTCGGGAAGAAAAACGTCATCTCCACCATTCTCCAGAGTTTCATTGCCATGGGCGTGGTCAGCGTGATCTGGGTGGTATTCGGGTTCAGTCTGGCCTTCGGGGACGATTGCGGAGGATTTATCGGCAATCCGGCCAGCTTCTTCATGTTCCAGCACGTGGGTGCCAAGATAGACACTTATCTGGCTCCGACCATACCGCTGGCCCTGTATGCACTCTTCCAGATGAAATTTGCCATCATCACCCCTTCACTGATCACGGGATCATTCGCGGAACGGGTACGTTTCTCCGGCTACCTGATTTTCATGATCCTGTTCTGCATCTTCGTATATTGTCCGCTGGCCCACTGGACCTGGCATCCCGACGGATTCCTCCGTCAGATGGGAGTAGTCGATTTTGCCGGCGGTATCGTGGTACATGCTTCCTCGGGAGTGGCGGCACTGGCCGGTGCCATCTTCCTGGGACGCCGCAGCGGAAAGCGTCATGCCCCGGCCAACATCCCCTTTGTCATTCTGGGGGCTGCCATGCTGTGGCTGGGATGGTTCGGATTCAATGCAGGGTCTTCCCTGGCTGCCGACGGTATTGCCATCAAGGCTTTTCTGAACACCAATACGGCTTCGGCTACGGCCATGATGGTGTGGATCTTCTTTGACTGCCTGCGGGGACGCAAGCCTTCTGCACTGGGAGCTGCCGTTGGTGCCGTCGTGGGACTGGTGGCCATCACTCCGTCGGCCGGTTATGTCACCGTGGGGGAAAGTATCTTCATCGCCCTGACCACCACCATGGTCTGCAACGTGGCGGTTTACTGGAAAAACAAGACCAGTGTGGACGATGCGCTTGACGTATTCCCGACGCACGGTGTGGGCGGTATCTTCGGAACGGTTCTGACGGGAGTCTTCGTCAACGGACTGTTTGCGGGCAACGTCAGCGTGTTCCTGATCCACCTGCTGGCCGTCGTCCTGGTCTGCGGATATACCTTTATCGTCAGCTATGCCCTCTACTGGCTGACCAACAAGATGATCCCCCTGCGCGTATCGGCCAGAAGCGAAGCCATCGGTCTGGATCTCAGCCAGCACGACGAAAGCTACGGCTATGCGGATGAAGGGGAACGCGAGCTGGCGGAATACCATGCGGAGAACTGACCGCTTCCGGAAAGCCGGAAGCACTTCTTACCGGCTCCAAAGCGGTTCATTGTACCATTGTTTCGGAAATCCCATTGCTGCAACGTCAACAATGGGATAATCCTCCAACAAGGTTTTCAATTTCCGCCTGAAATCATTGTCTGGACAAACCGCATCCATCAGATAAGCCACACAACACAATTGAGCATACAGCTTCTCCTGTAGAACAGCTTCATGAATCCATGGGTTCTGCAACTTCTTAGGCAGTTGTGGCTTCCATGGATATTTTCTATTCCAGATACGAGCGTGATGAGCAATACAATTTCGCAATACTGACAAACTTTTTATCCAGCTCTCAAGATACAGATGCTGGGGCAATCCAAATTCTCTAGCAATCTGTTTCTTTAATGCATTATCCGATAAATTGCAATACAATTTGGAAAGTGTTCCAAAAGATGATACCTCCAAAGTCTTCCAGGCCGGAGGATATGGTGGATTATCATATCTGGCAAAATGCTCAACCAAGAAATCTTCTTTTGAACGTTTCAACTCTTCATCTATATTGGCCAGACATTTAGAAAAAATTACAGCATTGGAAAACAAGGATGCATCGGCAAACCAAAATGGTCCATAAGCGGATGATACAAACTGAATAACTTTTGTACGGAGTGCAATCTCAATACTCTGTATGGCAGAAAAAATAAGGCAACGTAATTCTTTATCAAAATTATATAAGGTTACTACGTTTTCAAATCTGCTGTGGGGTTTAAAGACATGATTAATCTTGTCACTCTCCATCGGTTTCCAATAGTTTGCCAAACGAAAGTAACTGATAATTTTCAAATATTCTATTGCTATGTGTTCATCATCAAACAGAAGACCTCTGCCTTTTAACATCACGATCTGATCAGCAATGCTTATAGGCTGCTTGGTATATGTTTTCATAAGTATATAAAAAATAAGTTCCGCCCTGGTACGCATTATAAAGAGGCGTGGCGGAAATTGTTGATACAAAAATACAACACTTCCCACTATTTACCAAAAGTTTCAGTGATTTTCTTCTGGCTCATACGCTGAAAGTCTCTGAGAATACCCCAAACAGGGTATTTCACCTTCGGGAAAGTGGAGCTAACTTTGCCGCAAAAATACTTCATGAATCTGGCTGCATTGATTTCGGGCGGAGTGGACAGTGCCGTAGCGGTCCACCTGCTCTGCGAACAGGGCTACAAGCCCGACCTGTTTTATATCCGGATCGGCATGGATACCGACGACGGACTGAGCTGCACGGCGGAAGAGGACATCGAACTGGCGACGGCAACGGCCCGCAAGTATGGCCTGAAGCTGGAAGTGGTGGATCTCCAGCAGGAGTACTGGGACCGGGTGGTGGCTTACACCATCGACAAGGTGAGACAGGGCTTCACGCCCAACCCGGACGTGATGTGCAACAAGCTGATCAAGTTCGGCTGTTTCGAGGAAAAGGCGGGACATGCGTACGACCGGATTGCGACGGGGCACTATGCGTCGACCTGCGAACGCGAAGGGAAGGTGTGGCTGGCAACGGCCAAAGATCCGGTGAAGGATCAGACGGATTTCCTGGCTCAGATTGACTACCTGCAGGTATCCAGGCTTCTGTTTCCGCTGGGGGGACTGATGAAGCAGGAGGTGCGCGAGACGGCTCTGGCGGCACGGCTGCCAAGTGCCCGCCGCAAGGACAGCCAGGGAATCTGTTTTCTGGGAAAAATCAACTACAACGACTTTATCCGACGTTTCCTGGGCGAACGGCCGGGGGCAATCGTGGAACTGGAAAGCGGCCGGGAGATCGGTACGCACAAGGGATTCTGGTTTCACACCATCGGACAGCGGAAGGGACTGGGACTGAGCGGAGGTCCGTGGTTCGTGGTGGACAAGGACCCGGAGAAGAACCTGCTGTTCGTATCGCGGGGATATGACACGGTGCATCAGTACGGGCGGAAGTTCCGGCTGACGGACTTTCATTTCATTACGGAAAATCCCTGGCCGGAAGCCGGGGAACAGGAGATCTGCTTCAAGATCCGCCATACGGACCAGTTCCTGCCGGGGGTGATCCGACCGGCAGGAACCGGTTATGAGGTGGAGAGTCCGCACCTGATCCAGGGAATCGCACCGGGTCAGTTCGGTGTGATCTACGACCGGGAGGCACGGCTCTGCATCGGAAGCGGGGAAATCCGCCGGTGTCCCGGATAAAAGGCCATACGGCGGGCAGTTTATCGGAAACTGATCTGCACGGACTGGACTTTTTCGGAATCGCCTCCTGTCTGAAGGGTGAAGACACCCGGTTCAAGCACGTGCTCCATCCGGTTGTTCCAGATCCGGAAGCTTTCCCAGGGCAAGCGGAAAAGGACTTCCCGGCTTTCTCCCGGCTGGAGGAAGACGGAAGCAAAGCCTTTCAGCTCTTTCTCGCGGGGAATGACCGTGGCTACCTCGTCACGGACATAAAGCTGCACGACCTCGCGGGCTGCCATGCGTCCGGTATTGCGTACACGGACTTTCACGCAAACCGTATCCCCCTGAGCATATTCCGTGCGGTCGGTTTCCGGACGGCCGTAGGCAAAGGTGGTATAACTCAGCCCGAAACCGAAAGGAAACTGGGGGCCTTTTTCCAGATCGGCATGCTCAATGCGGGCGAAGCTTCTCCGGAAATTATAAGCCACCGGAACCTGTCCGGCATGACGGGGGAAAGTCTGGGTCAGCTTGCCCGAAGGAGAAGTTTCTCCGAGCAGCAGGGAGGCTACGGCCGTTCCTCCCAGGGTTCCGGGATACCATGCCTCAAGCAAAGCATCGCAGGAAGCGAGCACCTGATCCAGTACCAGCGGACGTCCGTTGAACAACACGGCTATCACCGGTTTGCCGGTGGCCTTCAGCGCCCTGAGCATCTGTATCTGCTCTTCGGGAATCTGCAGGCGGCCCGTGGTGACGGCTTCGCCGATATGGAAGGCATACTCACCGATACAGGCCAGGACAACGTCTGCTTCCCGGACCTGTTCTTCCAGACCGGCAATGTATTCCGGAGTGACACCATCCCAGGCGCATCCGGCATGGATCAGCTGTCCGCGGGGCATCTTCCCACAGAATCCTTCCCAGACAGACACGACTTCACCGGCCTGACCTTTCATCGTCCAGGATCCCATCAGATCGGCTTTCATATCTGTAAACGGACCGGCCAGAGCAATCTTTTCCGTGCCGGACAAGGGCAATACTGAGGAATCATTTTTCAGCAGCACCATGCTTTCAAGAGCCATGTCCAGCACGGTCTGGCGGATTTCACGCGACCCGGTGATCTTTTTTTCCTTCCGTACGTCGAAATACTTATAAGGATCATCAAACAGGCCGGTAGTGAACTTCAGGGTCAATGCACGTGCGGCTGCCCGGTCTATCAGGCTGGAGTCTATCTCTCCGGCAAGCACAAGTTCCCTGAGCCATCTGGCATACTGTCCGGATGACATATCCATGTCAAGTCCGCTCTCCATGGCGCGCCGGGAAGATTCACGGCCATCGCGGGAAGCTCCTTCCGTAACGGCATGTCCCAGAGTGGTCCAGTCGCTCATATACAATCCCTTAAACTGCATTTCCTCCCGGAGCAGGTCGGTATTGATCCGTCTGTTCATGGTGACCGGCTCTCCGTCATAGGAGGTATAGGAACACATGACAGACGACACACCGGCATCAACAGCTGCCTGGAAAGGCGGCAGATAACGTTCTTTCAGATCCCGGTAAGAGAAATCCGTATTCTGGTAGTCGCGTCCTCCCAGCAGGGCTGCATAGCCGATGAAATGCTTGACACAGGCGGCCAGGGTATGTCCGTCGGACAGGTTGTCGCCCTGAAAGCCACGGACCCGTGCCGCGGCCATCGCAGCTCCCAGGAAAGCATCTTCGCCCGAGGTCTCCATGATTCTTCCCCAGCGGGGATCATTGGACACATCCACCATGGGAGCATATGTCAGCTGGATGCCGGAAGCCGTTGCCTCGCGTGCAGCAGCCTCAGCACTCCTGCGGACCATGACCGTGTCCCAGCTGCATGATTCGGCCAGAGGGATGGGAGACAGCGTACGGTAGCCGTGAATGACATCTTCATGGAAGATCAGCGGAATGCCCAGACGGCTGTTTCCGACCGCTTCTTCCTGCAGGGAGCGGTTCAGTGCGGCTCCGTTGGCCTTGAGCAGTGCACCGATCTTTCCCTGACGGATCAGTGCCCGGACTGCAGAATCGCTGGAGGTATAATAGGGAACCAGGTTCAGTTCGGCAATCTTTTCCTCCAGGGTCATCCGCCTGAGCAGGTCATGGACACGCACTTCCACCGGTTTGTTCCGGTCCTTATAGTCCGGTATATTCTTCGCAAAAAGACTGCCGGACAGACTTAATAACACACTTACTTTTATCAGATCAGACCATTTCATAAACTGTTGTCTTTATATTCTTACTTAATTTTTTTCCACAGACGGTTCATGTCTTCCAGCGATTTACCCTTGGTTTCCGGAACAAATTTCCAGACGAACAGGGCTGCCAGGATGCAGATGATGCCATACAGGGCATACACAAACAAATGACCGAAACGGACTCCCATATCGCCTGCACTCATGTTGTACATGGGCAGGAAGGTGGAAGATACGATGAAATTAAAGATCCACTGGAAGGCCACAGCCACGGCCACGGCTCCTCCGCGGATGGTATTCGGAAAGATTTCGGCAATCAGCACCCAGCAGACGGGGCCCCAGCTGAACATAAACGAGGCACTGTAGATCAGGATGCAGATGACAGGAGCTATGGCAGGAAGACCACCGACAGCATTGTTCAGTGCCACTCCCAGCGCTCCCACGGCCATGCCCAGCGAACCGGCAATCAGCAGCGGCTTCCGTCCTACCCGCTCGACGGTAAAGACGGCCAGCAGGGTGAACAGGATGTTGATCACTCCCATCAGAACGGTCTGTTCCATGGGGTCGCCCATTCCCATGCTTTCAAAGATACGGGGCGCAAAATAGAGGACTGCGTTGATGCCCACGATCTGCTGGAAGACGCTCAGCATGATACCGACAAATATCACCGTCACCCCGTAGGTGAACAGTTTTTCGGTACGCACCTTCACGGTCGTTCTGATCTCCTGAAGAATGGTTTCGGCCTGAGCCCGGCCGTTGATCCGTGCCAGTACCGACAGAGCTTTCTCATGCCGGCCTGTCAGAACCAGATAGCGGGGAGTCTCGGGCACCAGCAACACCAGACAGGTAAACAGCCCGGCAGGAACGATCTCACTGACAAACATCAGCCGCCAGCCGGTGGTAATGCTCCAGGCAGCTTCCTCCGGATTGAGAATCCGGCTGATTCCTTCGGTCACTTCCACCACCGGATTGGCATGATTGCCCAGGATCAGGAAATTCACGAAATAGACAACCAGCTGACCGAAGATGATGGCAAACTGGTTCCAGGACACCAGGGTACCGCGAATGCGGCTCGGGGCAACCTCGGCGATATACATCGGACAGATGGCAGAGGCCAGCCCGACTCCGATGCCTCCCAGGATGCGGTAGAAATTGAAAGCCAGCAACAAGGGGAAGGAAGGCACTCCCTTTTCGAAAAAGAGAAACTCCGGAGCATACGATCCGGCTGCAGAAAGAAAGAACAGAATACCTGCCCAGAAGAGGGACTGCTTGCGCCCCAGACGGGTAGCGAAGAAACCGGAAACGGCACTTCCGATGACACAGCCCACCAGCGCGCTGGAAGAGGTTATCCCATGCCAGGTATCCGTATACACAAAGTCCTGTGCGCCCATGAAGAAAGCCTGAAGGCCTTTCTCCGCACCGGAAATCACAGCCGTGTCATATCCAAACAGCAATCCGCCCAACACGGCTACACAAACGATGGAAAACAGGTAGTATTTACTGCCTGTCTCTGTATGATTCATCATAATAAGATTTAGCAATACATATTTACGATCGCTTCATAAAGTTCCTGCTTGCCGCTGGTCTGTTTCGGTTCTCCATTTTGTCTGGCATAGGCAACCAGGTCCTCCAGAGACATTTTTCCCTCTTCGAACTCTTTTCCCTTGCCGCCGTCGAACGAAGCGTAACGGTCGGAAAGCATCTGTCTGTAAGGAGATTCTTCAAGCAGACGGGCTGCACTCTCCAGGGCTCTGGCCATAGCGTCCATTCCTGCGATGTGAGCGATGAAGAGGTCTTCCAGATCGGTAGAGTTCCGCCGAACCTTTGCATCGAAGTTGGTTCCTCCGTTGCCCAATCCTCCGGCACGGATAATCTGCATCATGGCCTGAATCAGTTCATAATGGTCGATCGGGAACTGATCGGTATCCCATCCGTTCTGATAGTCTCCGCGGTTGGCATCAATGGAGCCCAGCATGCCGTTGTCGACCGCCACTGCCAGTTCATGCTCGAAGGTATGTCCGGCCAGCGTAGCATGGTTGACTTCGATATTCACCTTGAAATCCTTGTCCAGACCGTGTGCCTTCAAAAAGCCGATAACCGTTTCGGTATCCACGTCATACTGGTGCTTGGTGGGTTCCATCGGCTTGGGTTCAACGAGGAAGGTACCGGTAAATCCTTTGCTGCGGGCATAGTCGCGTGCCAGGGTCAGCATCTGTGCCAGATGTTCCTTTTCGCGCTTCTGGTCCGTGTTGAGAAGGGACATATATCCTTCGCGGCCACCCCAGAAAACATAATTCATACCGCCCAGCTCGATTGTGGCATCGATGGCGTTCTTGATCTGGACTGCAGCACGGGCCACGACATCAAAGTCCGGATTCGTTGCCGCTCCGTTCATATAACGGGGATGTGAAAAGACATTGGCCGTTCCCCAAAGCAGTCTGATGCCGGTTTCTGCCTGTTTTTCCTTGGCATAAGCCACTATTTCCTTCAAATTGGCCTCATACTCTTCAATGGTGGCAGCTTCGTCACACAGGTCTACATCGTGGAAACAGTAGTATTCAATCCCCATTTTCTGCATAAACTCAAAGCCTGCATCCATTTTTGCCCTGGCATTCTGCAATTTGTCATCGCTTTCCAGCCAGGGGAAGTTCCGGGTGCCTCTTCCGAACTGGTCTGAACCGTCTGCACACAGTGTATGCCACCATGCCATCGAAAACTTCAGCCAGTCTTTCATCTTTTTACCCAGGATCACCTTTTCAGGATCATAATAACGAAATGCCATGGGGTTCTTGCTTTCTACCCCTTCATACTTGATCTTCCCAATTCCGGGAAAATATTCTTTTTTTGCCATAGTGTTAAATATTTAAGTTAGTATCTGTTATTCATTATTTTCTTTCAGCCGTTCCAGACATTCCAGCCACCTGCCGTAAGCTTCGGCACAGGCAGCCGCACGGACGGGATCAGGTTCCGTCACACCCAGTTTCTCCAGCGTGACGAAGGCTTCCCCATGATCCCGGTAAACTCCGGCTCCGATTCCCGCACCTTTGGCGGCACCCGTCGCTCCGTCCGTATCATACAACTCGATCACCGCTCCCGTTATGTCGGCCAGTGTTTCGCGGAACAAGGGACTGAGGAACATATTGGCGCATCCGGCATGGATTTTCTTCACGTCGATTCCCATTCCCTTCATGATGTCAATGCCATACTTGAAGGAAAAGACAATGCCTTCCTGAGCTGCCCGCAAGAGGTGATTCCGGTTGTGTATATTGAAATTAAGGCCCTGGACGGAACAGCCGGTCTCCTGATCCTGCAACATGCGTTCGGCTCCATTGCCGAAGGGAAGAATGCTTACTCCTTCCGAACCGACAGGCACGCGGGAGGCCAGTTCATTCATGTCAGCATAGGAAATTCCTTCCGGGAACAGTGTTTTCCGGATCCAGGCGTTCAGAATGCCTGTACCATTAATGCAGAGCAGCACGCCGAGACGGGGATTCTCCGCAGAATGATTGACATGGGCAAACGTATTTACACGCGACTGCGGGTCGTAGCTCACCACTCCGTTTACTCCATACACCACTCCGGACGTTCCTGCCGTTGAAGCAATCTCACCCGGATTGAAGACATTCAGCGAAAGCGCATTGTTGGGCTGGTCACCGGCCCGATAAGTCACCGGAGTGCCCACAGCCAGCCCCAGTTCGGCGGCCGCTTCCGCCGTCACCCGTCCCTGTTCGGCGAAGGTGGGTTTCACCTCTGCCAGCAGAGAACGGTCAAATCCGTAATAATCCAGAAGAATACCGGCTACCGAATTGTTTCTGAAATCCCAAAATACTCCTTCCGACAAGCCGGACACCGTGGTACAGATTTCCCCCGTCAGCTTCATGGCAATATAGTCACCCGGAAGCATGATCTTGTCAATCTTTCCGAAGATTTCCGGTTCATTTTCCTTGACCCATGCCAGTTTGGAGGCCGTGAAATTACCGGGAGAGTTCAGAAAGTGCGCAAGACAGGTTTCCTTTCCGATTTCCCCGAAAGCCTTCCGCCCGTATGGAACTCCCCTCGAATCACACCAGATAATGGCCGGACGCAACACCCGATGCTGCCGGTCCACACAGACCAGTCCGTGCATCTGATATGAAATACCTATCGCCTGAATGGTTTCCGGCCGGACACCGGATGCATTCAGAACATCCCGGGTGGCATACTTCAGAGATTTCCACCACTCTTCCGGATCCTGTTCCGCCCATCCTTTCTTTACGGCGATGATTCCGGCCTCAGACTTCGGATAAAAAGCCCCGGCCACACATTTTCCAGTCTCCGCATTCACCAGACTAGCCTTGACTGATGAACTGCCTATGTCATACCCCAACAAATACATTGTATATCGTAATTATGTTATTCGTCTGCCTACCCCTTATATAATTGCTTGGTCTTCAGAAGTATTTTCTTGTCAAACCGGTAGTACCGGGCTGCCCGGTGAGCAACCCCCTGCTGGTATTCATCCAACGGAATGATATATTCCTTCTGAATCATTTTCTTATGGAAATTCCGGATATCGACACTTGTACCGATCAGTGCCTCATAAAGACTCCGCAGCTGGGCCATCGTAAACTTCTTCGGCAACAGTTCAAAAGCATAAGCAGGATTGAGTCTGACATACTGGCAAAGAAACTCGACGGCCTCCTTGATAATCCGGTTGTGGTCGAATGCCAGAGTCCTGATCTGTGTCATGGGAACCCATTCCACCAGGCAGTTATCCTGTTGTCTGTTCAGAGAACGGTCGATCTTCACCAGTGCCAGGTAAACAACGGTAACGATCCGTGTCACTCTGGTGTGTTCCACCTTTTCCAGCCAGTGAACATCCTTCGGATTCCGGGTGCGGTCTTTTGAGCCGAATGCTTTGAACTGTATCATCTTCAGGTTCTTCAGTCCGGTGAGTTCATTCAATACCCGCTTGGCTGCCTCGTCCAGGTCTTCATCCTGATAAATCAGACTGCCCGGAAGCTTCATATCATGGAAGCTTTCCCCATTGTCTTCCCCCTTGCGATGCAGCAACAGTACATTCAGGTTCTCACCATCAAAACCGAAAATAACACAATCCACAGAAAAATGGTTAACGGCAAAAGGTCTGTCTATTTCCATAAAGTATTATTTTTAAGTTTAAACAAAGATGACTGATAAATCTGAAAAAGACAAATTCAAAGTCATATTTTAAACTTTTTTATACCATTAAAACTCAGCCCCTTGAATATCGTAGTTTTTACAATATCCAAGGGGCTTTATTTGCCAGCCGGCTCAGGTCTCAAAGCGAAGCAACCAAAGAACTGGCTCAGGTCTCAAAGAGATGCAAAGCATCCGGATTATCCAAAGACCGTCACTTCAGCAGGATGCCGAACTCGGCTCCCGTAGCGTAATTGCCTTCCAGCACGCGCAGGGCTGTCAGCTTGAGATAGCGGCAGGACACGGGAGTCTTCAGCCGGAAGGAACGGTAGACCGGTGCCTGACGGATGTTGGGAATAAAGTCTTCGTATACCGGCGTCCAGTTTTTGCCGTCCTCGCTGGCCATGAGAGCAAGGCGGTCGATTACTCCCTCGCTGCTGTTATCCTGACGGGGCGTATAGGAGAATCCTTTGACTTCCTGTGTTTCGCCCAGGTCGATCACCAGACTCTGCGGACGGAAAGCGGCATCCTTGTCCTGAGAAGGGGAGCGCCAGAAGGTCTGGTCATCATCATCCACCAGGGCCCCGGCTGCGGCATAAGGCTGCCCGTCGGCGGTCAGGATGCGCCAGTTGCGCTTGCAGGCATCGAAGGTACGGACAGCTTCCTCACCTTTCCGGCCGTCCTTGTCGAAGGCTACGGCACGGACAGCTCCTTCCCGGGCAAAGGTAAACAGTCCGGTATAAAGCGGAGAGGAAACCGAGGGCACGGAACCGTCGGTCGTGTAGCGAAGCTGGTAGACCGGACGTTCCACCTGAAGAGACACTTCGCCCGCCTTGGTACGGCTGATCACGGGAGCAACGGCTCCGTCGGGTTCCTTGTAGCATCCCACTTCACTGACTGCCAGGGCAACCGGTGCATAGAAGCGGATGCGCAGGGAGGAAGTCTCCACATAGTTTTTCAGACGGATCAGACGGCAGGCACCGATGCTGGTGGCTCCGGCAATTTCTTTCCAGGTTCCGCCGACCTTCATATCGACTTTCACCGAGTCAATGCGCTGGCCCAGCTTGATGTTTTCGCGCAGTTTGATGATATTGAATGTTTCCGTACGGGGAAAATCAAGAACCAGTTCGGCAGAGGTTACCTTGTCGTCGGTAGCCCAGTAGGAATAGCGGTCTCCGTCGGTCAGAAGGGCAGTGCCGTAATGTGCCTCATCCCCACCCCGCACATTGGAAGCATGCAGCGTGGCTCCCCTGGTCAGGTCATCGCGGAACGTAGCTTCCAGGTAGCGTCCGAACTCTTCCAGGGCAAGCTTGTCGGGCTCATCCTGTTCCCCCAGCGGATTGATCGGGAGGTTCAGATCCCATCCCTGTCCGCGACCGACACTGTTGATATAGATGTCGAACAGTTTCTGGGGAGTCTTGACGGTCAGGCTGTCGGAAGCGTGCCAGGTGAAGCGCCGGCGCAGGGAGAAGTCGGCTTCGGCAGGAATCCAGTACTGGCCGTTGCGGTTTCCTTCGTTGATGCGTTTGATGTGTTCGGGCGCACCGGAAGGAATCGGCCGTCCGTTCCATTTCTCACCGGGAGCAAACAGGGTAGCCCAGCAGGTCTCGCCGGCATATCCTTTCTCATTGCCTACCCAGCGCACGTCGGGTCCCGGATCGCCGAAGATCACAGCATTGGGCTGCAGTTCGCGGCAGAGAGCATAGATGTTTTCCCAGTCGTAGTAGTCGAGGAAGCCTCCGCGGTATTCATTGGCACCGCCATAATATCCGTCACCACCCTCACCCGGAGCACCGTCGAACCAGATGATAAAGAGATCGCCGTACTGGGTGAGCAGTTCCCGGAGCTGTGCCTTGAACATATCCAGGTATTCGGGAGTACCGAACTTGGCCGTATTGCGGTCCCAGGGAGAAAGGTAAACCCCGAACTTCAGCCCGTGCTTGCGGCAGGCTGCCTCCCACTCGCCTACCCAGTCGCCTTTTCCGTTGCGCCAGGGAGAACGGGAGATATTGTAGTCGGTCGTGCGGGAAGGCCACATACAGAAGCCTCCGTGGTGCTTCGCATTGATGAGGAATCCCTTCGATCCGGCTTTCTTGGCACGGAGCACGATCTCTTCGGCATTGAAGTTTACGGGATTGACGATCTCGGGAGACTCATCGCCCCAGCCCCAGTCTTTATCAAGGTAATTGATCTGATTGAACTCAATCATGTTATACATCTCCATCTCATGCCACTGCAACTGGCCCTGTGAAGGAAGTGCCCCGTAGGGAGCAGGTGGAGGAACTGTCTGTCCGGAAGCGGACAGAGCGGAAAGAGAAGCGCAGGCTGTCAGTACAGCCAACAGGGAACGGGTTGGTTTCCACACATGTTTCATAAGTATTTTCTGTTAAGATGAACACAAAAGAACCGTCACCGGGACGATCCGGACACAAAGATAACCCATCCCGTTTTTTTTGCAAAGGAATCAGGCGGAAAAATAAAGGTACCCAAAACAGGCAGCCCTGTCACTCCTTCTTTGGAATGACAGGGCTGCTTTCTTATTTACAGACCTACCGGCTCGGGCTTCAAGGCAAAGCAACCGAAAAACTGGCTCAGGCCTCAAAGAGATGCAAAGCATCCGGAAGAACCGGCTTGGCTCTAAAGCTGCAACCGGAACCGGCGGAACGAATCATCCGGATCAGTCGCAGGCAGAGAAGCGCAGCTTGTAGCTGAACGGCATCTGCGGGATCTTGTATTTCAGCATGGTTTCCGGACCACAGCTGGCATTACCCAGACCGCGAACCAGTGCATCCAGATGAAGGATGATGCACGGACGTTCCTGGAGTTCCCAGAGGTGGTTGGCCTTCATCAGGTCGGCATCCGTATAACGCAGGGCGGAGAAGGATACACCGCCTTCGGTCTGGATGCTGACACCACGTCCCTGGCAGTTGGTCAGCTTCAGTTCACGCAAGCCTTCGCGGTTACCCATGGACTGGGGTTTCACGTAAGGTACAACCATGTCTTCCACAGTGGTGCGGTAGCGTCCTACCATGCAGCCTGCATGACGGTCGTTGTAGTTTTCCCACGGACCGTATGCATAATAGTCCACATTGTTCAGACCGGCATTGACGGAGCATACCAGACCGGTACGACGCAGGTCGGCAGTCTTCGGAGTGAGTTTCACATCCATATCCATCACGCCGCCCGGATAGAACACATACGTGATCTCGGTGTCGCAGAGACTTCCCTTGCGGACAGTCTTCACAACCACATTACCGCTGGCTTCTTCCACAGCCTCACAGGTACCGGTGGGTTCCAGTCCGTTTTCGGTCTTCTCGAAGCGGTCGTTTTCAATCCAGCGGTGGTTATCAAAGATAAAACCTTCACCACCATAGATGACATCCAGTCCGTTCAGGCGCAGGGCAGTCATCCGTCCGGTTGTGGTGTCAAAGGCTGCATCCACAAATCCATTACCGATGGTCAGGCTCTGACCTTCTTTCTTCACGGCCAGCCTGGGTACACGGGCATTGATGCGCAGTTCCGGCAGTCCGGCACGGCTGGTCAGTTCAAACTGCTTCTGGGCTACTTCATGACCGGCTCCGGCCCATACCGTTGCCTTGCGCTGGCGCACGGTCAGGTTGATCATCACTTCTTCACCGTTCTTCGATGCTTTCTTCAGGTCAGCTCCCGACAGCGGCAAAGTGAGTGAAACGGAATCATAGGGGGCTACATCGGCCAGCAGCATGCTGTCTGCTCCCACTACATAACCGTCTTTCACGGTTTCCCAGCGCAGGTCGAAATCAGCCAGAGAAGTAAAATTATACGTATTTTTCAGACTGACAGTCACTTCGTTTCCGTTCTTGTCATTATTCTCCAGACGGAACTTGATATACTGATAAACGGCTTTCACTTCCTTCAGCTTCGGAGATTCCTCGCGGGTAGCGGGGATGATACCGTTGGAGCAGAAGTTGCCCTGGTGCGGGCCGGGGAAGTCGTATCCGGTGTGCAGACGTCCGGCATAGTTGCCCTGCTTGATTTCAACCGGTTCATAGATGGCCTGGTCTACCCAGTCCCAGATGGCACCACCGATGGTAGACGAACTGCTTTCAATACTGTTCCAGTATTCAGTCAGGTTACCGATGGCATTACCCATGGCATGTGCATATTCGCAGATGAACATCGGCTTGTCGAACGAATTGACATACTGATCCATCCAGCCCATGCTGGGATACATCTTCGAGTAGAGGTCACTGAAACGGTTACCGCCGAATTCCTTGCCGTCGCGGGTACTTTCGTGGTGTACGGGACGGGGATCAAGGCGCTTGGCTGCATCGTAGCAGGCCTGGAAGTTGTTACCGCCTCCACATTCATTGCCCAGACTCCAGAAGATCACACTCGGATGGTTGCGGTCACGCAGCACCATGCGGTCAATGCGGTCCACAAAGGCCGGAATCCATGACGGCATGTCACTGATGGACTGGTTGGCATGGTCTTCCAGATCGGCCTCATCCATGGTATAGAGTCCATAATAGTCGAACATGGCATACATCTTCGACGCGTTGGGATAGTGTGAGGTACGGATGGTATTGATGTTATTGCGCTTCATCAGCAGCACATCCTGCAGCATGGATTCCACCGTTACGGCACGTCCGTAGAGCGGATGGCTGTCGTGGCGGTTCACACCCTTGAAGAAGACGCGCTTGCCGTTGATATATACCAGCGGACCGCGTACTTCGATGTCGCGGAAACCATATTTGGTAGAGAAGGCCATTTCATCCTTGCCTCCAGCACGCTGGATAACGCTCACCGTATAGAGGTTCGGTGTTTCTGCTGTCCACAGGCTGAGGTTCTTCACGCGGAAGTCAGCCTTAACCTTGCAGGTTGTTTCACGTTCAGAGAAGCGCACGGTCTGTTCGGTTTCAGCCACTACCTTGCCCGACGGATCCGACAGACGGACAACAAGTTCCTTTTCGCCTTTCAGACGTCCCCGGTTGTCGAGCGTCAGTTCCACCTGCATTTCTCCCTGACGGTAATCAGCTGAAGCATCCAGACGGGAAGTAATGTAATGATCGCGCACGCTCACCAGCGGTGTGTTGTAGAGATAAACATCGCGGAAGATACCGCTCATACGGAACATGTCCTGACATTCCAGGTAAGAGCCATCGCTCCAGCGGAACACCTGTACGGCCAGTTTGTTCTGTCCCGGACGGAGATAAGAAGTCAGGTCAAATTCAGCCACGTTGTTGGAACCCTGGGTATAGCCCACGTACTTTCCGTTCAGGTAAACCAGTGCGGCACTGTAGATACCGTTGAACTGGATGAAAGTGCGCTGTTTGTCCCAGCCTTCGGGCAGGTTGAAATAGCGGACGTAAGAGCCCACGGGATTGATACCGTAGTTCTTTCCGCCGTCATTGAATCCCTTGCGGGCATCGATATAGGGCGGTGTGTTGGAGTGCGGATACTCCACATTGCAGTAGATGGGACGGTCATATCCCTGCATTTCCCAGTTGGAGGGAACAGGAATCGTAGCCCAGCTGCTGACATCATAGTCTTCTTTATAGAAATCCAGCGGACGTTCAGACGGCTGCGGCACGAAGTTGAAGTACCAGTCGCCGTTGAGCAGCATCATGGCCTTGCTCTGGTTGTACACCCACGGAGTGGCGTAAAACTCCTTGTCGGCCAGCATTTCCTGTTCGCTGAAATAAGGAATATAGGTGGCATGGCCCTTTTCCTTGTTTTCCTCGAAACGGGTTTCGTCTTCCCAGTACACCTTCTCGCGTGCAGCACCGGAAGCAGAAGCCGGAGCAGCCACCTTGCTTGCCGTGATGCGGAAAAGGGTTTCCTTCGACGTACCGGCCTTGGCTACATCCACCAGGGCGATGGTTCCGTCTTCGCGGCAGGAAGCTACCCACTGCGCCTTGTTTGAAGGAATCAGCTGCACATACTCGCCGACAGGCTTGATGAGCCACAGCTGCATTTCGTCAGATCCGTTCACTTCCGCCACCTGTGCCAGGGCATTGTCGGCAGCCCGTACGGCCCGGTTCTCAAAAGGATTAATCAGCCGGAAGCTGCCGGAAAGATCCGTGATGCTCCACTGCTGCTGTTTGTCCGATTCACTCACTGCGGCCAGTTTCACATTCGGGGCCGAACCTGAATAGCTCCAGGCCTTTCCCGGATACTTGACTGAGCAGACATTGTAGAGCTTCTTCTTGTCGAAGCGCACCTGTGCCTGCAGGCCCTGTACCGCCAGGAATACGAGGCAAGTCAGAATGACAAATAAACGTTGTTTCATAAATTGTTATAGGTTTTTAAATTAAAGTCTGGGTAAAGATACGATTTTTCCGGGATATCCGGAGACTGTTACGGATAATTTCCGGATCAGTCTCCCCGGTAGTAGTACAGCAGGGTGTGGCGGGCAATGAAATCCGCATTCTCCTGTACCCAGCTGTCCGCTTCGCCAGACAGGGAAGCATCAGGCAACCAGCCGTTGGCAATGCAGCGGTGCAGCAGGTCGGGCGGACACAGCATTTCCTCGGTGAGCAGGCGGAAAGCCTTCCTGCGCGCTTCTTCCGGACGATACAGAGGATTGTCCGGGTCGGCAATGCAGGCAGCCACGTCCTTGGCCAGCAGAATACCCTTCTCCCGATTCACCAGCAGGACAAAGTCGCGGTGGGCACGGAACTGAGGCAGGGTGTGATTGTCGTCATCAGGCCATTGGAGCACTCCGGTCAGGAAACCGCGCAGAGCCTCATAGTCCGGCAGATAAGCCACTTCCCGCCCCTGTGTGTGCGCCGTAAAGAGTTCGTAGTTGCGGCGGTTCTGTTCCTTCACCCGTTCGGGCACTTCCGGTTCGGAAGTATAAAGTCCTTCCACTTCCTTCCATCGTGAAGGATCTGCGGCCAGGCGGTCTGTCCATTCGTGCAGAAAGAGCGCCAGCGGTCCGGTCGGTACGATGAAACGGTCGCGCGGAGCAACATGGGCGATATAAGGCTGCATCGACGGCTCCGTCAGATAAGTATGTCCGAAAAGCCAGGTCAGCTTGCGTTCAGCCTCTTCTTTCGTGGCAAAGGTATCCCAGAATCCGGCCAGTGCCTCATTCTCGGGAGCTTCCTCGTAGGCCCGCTCCACCAGCGGACGGAAAGCGGCTGCCTGACGGGTAATGTCCGGATGAAGGGGACTGACAAAGCCGTGGCTGAAAGTGGCTTTCTGCCAGGTGTTCCAGATGAGGAACGCCACGTCTTCCTCGTTCACCTCATCGGAGAGCCAGTCGGCCGACACCTTCCGGAACGGAAGCGGCTTCCCGTAAAGCGCAGTATGTTCCTTCGTGAAACATCTCCACAGTCCGAGTCCGGAAACGACATCTTCCACATAGGCTGCCACATACAGACACAGCTTGCGCCGGAAAGGTTCGGGCAGCTCCGTCAGCGTACAGGCTGCCAGCAGTTCGTTGGCCAGTGTCACATAATACGCATCCGAAGGACGGACAGCCGTATAGGGATGGATGGCCAGCCATTCTTTGGGGTAAAGGATTGATTTTTTCATGCGATATTTTAAAGAATTTGAGGTTACGGATCATGAGGTTACGGATCATAAAGGCAGTCCTGGATCAGTGTCTGGCCAGACACGTGATGAGCAGGGAACAGGCCGTCAGACAGACTCCGGCTCCTGCCACTCCGGCCCAGCCGAAGGCATGCCAGCATGTACCTGCCAGGAAAGTGCCCGCAGCACCGCCTACAAAGTAGGTGGTCATAAAGATGGTGTTCACCCGGCTGGATGCCTGGGGAGCCATCGACAGGGCACAGGTCTGGTTACTGATCTGTACGCACTGCATACCGATGTCAATGAGGATGATACCGGCAATGAATCCGGTATACGTGTCCTGAAAGATATACATCACGGCCCATGCCGCAATCATCAGTCCGCAGCCGATGAAATTCAGGGGACGGACTCCCAGCCGGCGGACGGAGGCTCCCACAAAGGAAGCAGTCAGTGCCCCAGCCACTCCGCAGAGTCCCAGCATACCGATCACGTTGTTGCCGGCATAAAAGGGAGGTCCGCTCAGTTTGAAGGCCAGACAGGCCCAGAGCGCCAGGAAACTGCCGAAACAGAGTCCGGAACGTGCCGACACCATGCGGATCGTAGGCTGGCTGCGGAACAGATCCAGCAGAGACTTCATCAGCCCGCGATACGTCCCCCGGAAATTGGAAGGCATGTCGGGCAGGATGCGCAACACCACAAAGATGCAGACCAGCATCATCAGGGCAGCAATGTAATACATGGTGCGCCAGCCCCAGTATTCGCCGACAATTCCGCTGATCACACGAGATCCCAGAATACCGGCCAGCAGTCCGCTCACCAGCATCCCGACGTTACGGGCCTTGTTCTGCGGCAGCGAGAACTGCGAAACCATCGGTATGAAGATCTGCGGCATGACGGAACAGACACCCGTCACCAGCGAAGCTGCCAGTATGCAACGGATATCGGGCGCCACAGCCACAGCCAGCATGGAGCAGGCCAGCAGTGAAAAGTTAATCACAATGATGTTCCTCCGCTTGTAGAGGTCACCCAGCGGAATGATGAACAGCAGTCCCAGCGCGTAACCGATCTGCGTAACCATCGGAATGAGGTTGGCCGTAAACTCGGATACGTGCAAATCTTCGCCCATGCGGTTCAGCAGGGGCTGGTTGTAGTAGAGGTTGGCAACTGCCACCCCGGAAATGACCGCCAGCATCCACAGCAGGGATGCGGGGATTCCTTTGTTTTCTTCCAATCGTATTCTCATGCCCCAAAGGTACGTTTTTTACCACAAAATGCCCTTATCCGCACCTGAAAAAGTGAAAAACGTCTTACCTTTGCAAAAAACAAAGCCTAAAATTCTAACTCATAAACCAACCTTTTAACGACGATGAAAAAACTCGGATTATGCCTTGCCGTCCTCTTGCTGACGGCCCTTTGTGCCCAGGCTGCACGGGTGGACACCCTCTCTGTTGCGAGTCCCAAAATGAAACGGAACATTCCGGTAGTGGTCATCGTGCCCGAACAGGCACTGGCCGGAAACTCCTGCCCTACCCTCTATCTGCTGCACGGACACGGAGGCAATGCATTCACATGGCCGACTATCAAACCGGAGCTTCCCCAGATGGCTGACCGCGACGGTATTATCGTAGTATGTCCCGACGGAGAAGCGAGCTGGTACTGGGACAGTCCGCTACGTCCGGAAAGCCAGTTTGAAACCTTTGTAGCCCGGGAACTGACCGCCTGGATCGACTCCCGCTATCCCACCATCAAAGACCGCAAGGGACGGGCCATCACCGGACTCAGCATGGGCGGACACGGAAGTTTGTGGCTATCCTTCCGTCACAAAGATCTGTTCGGAGCAGCCGGAAGTACCAGCGGCGGTGTAGACATCCGTCCGTTCCCCCAAAGCTGGGGAATGAGCAACCACCTGGGTAAGGAAGCAGAAAACCAGAGCCGCTGGGATGCCCACACGGTCATGACCCAGCTGGACCGCATCCAGGATGGAGATCTCTCCCTGATCATCGACTGCGGAACGGAAGATTTCTTTCTGGAAGTCAACCGGAAATTCCATCAGGAACTCCTCAGGCGAGGTATCCGTCACGATTTTATCATACGTCCGGGTGCCCATAACATAAACTACTGGAACAATTCGATCGATTATCAGTGGATTTTCTTCCGCAAATACTTTAAAGGCTACCGTGATCCTGCCGCATCGAAATAACCGCCCCGCGGAATTGTGCGGTCGTTGCAGCGAAATTATGCGGTCGTTGTGGCAGGATCGTGCAGTCATTGCAATGGAATTATGCGGTCGTTGCGGCGAAATTATGCGGTCATTACGGCAGGATCGTGCGGTCATTGCAGCAGGGTTTGTACCACCAGCTGAAATCCGGAAGATCTCTACAGAAAGAAAAACTAAAACATTCATTTTCTTGGTAAAAACCAAATTATTCATTTCCTTTGTAAGAACAACAATTAACAACGCATTGCCTTATGGAAAATTATATTCGTTTTGACTGGGCCATGAAGCGCCTGTTGCGCAACAAGGCCAATTATGCGGTATTGGAAGGACTGCTTACCACCCTGCTGGAGGAAAAAGTAACCATCCACAAATTGTTGGAAAGCGAAAGCAATCAGGAGGATGAATTCGACAAATATAACCGCGTGGACATGCTGGCCGAAAATTCACAAGGAGAGCTGGTACTCATCGAGGTTCAAAACAACAACGAGTATGCGTACTTCCAACGCATGCTGTTCGGTGCGTCCAAACTGGTAACGGAATACATCAACCGGGGTGAAGGATATGAGAAGGTGCGTAAAGTATACAGCGTGAATATTGTATATTTCTCCCTGGGACACGGCAAAGATTTCGTATATCACGGGAAGACAGAATTCATAGGCATTCACGAAGGAGACATACTGGAACTCAGTCCATTCCAGAAACAGACATTCAAGGTGGACAAGGTCAGTCAGCTCTATCCGGAATATTACATTCTGAAAGTAAATGACTTTAACCGGGTAGCCAGGACACCGCTGGAAGAATGGATTTACTATCTGAACACAGGCAATGTTCCGGAACATGCCACAGCTCCGGGACTGGATACGGTGAAAGAGCAGCTGAAACTGGACCGTATGAGCCGGGAAGAACTGAAAGCATACTATAAGCATCTGGACAATATCGTGATTCTGCGTGACAACATCATGACGGAACGCGCTGAAGGCAGAGCAGAAGGGCGCGCTGAAGGTAGAGCAGAAGGGCGCGCAGAAGGCAGAGCAGAAGGGCGTGCAGAAGGCAGAGCAGAAGGGCGTGCAGAAGGCAGAGCTGAAGGTCTGGCAGAAGGACGTGCTGAAGAAAAGGCCGCTATTGCACGGAACCTGAAATCACTGGGATTGTCTCCGGAACAAATAGCAAAGGCTACCGGACTGACAGAAGCAGAAATCAATCAATTAACTACTGACCACCAGTAAGTGTAACAAACAGAAAGGCTGTTCCCCTGCCCTGCGGCAGTCGGGAACAGCCTTTTCCAAATATTCTGTCCACTCAGTCTCCTTTTGGAGGGAGACTCTTAAAATTCGATGACCAGTGACTGGCGAGCCGGTAAAACCAAATTACGTGTGAAATCCACTTGCTTGCCGCTGGCAATTTCCGTACCGGTTTTCCGTCCATTTGTCAAGGCATTGTAATGTTCGCTTGGCAATGTCTGTTCCTGGTCAGTACTGTTCAAAACGATCATTTCCGTCTTTCCTTCGTTTGTACGAGCATACAAGTATATTCCCTGCTGAGGGATATGATACTTTACGGTTTTGTATTCCAACATCTTTAGTTTAGTTTGGTTTAGCGGGGCAAATTTATATGTTTTCCAACATATTATACATTCCGTACAAACAGAAAATATTATTTTTATTCAGTTTTCATGATTTACATCAAGCCGGTGAAATCAGTATAGAAATGAGTTTATTCCGGATTCAATTCTTCCACTTTACCCATGAAAAGCATCAGTCCGGTACTCTTTTCCTGGATGAAGAAATAGAACGGCCGGTCAAAAGTGACAGCTACCACAGGTTCCTCACCTCCTTCAGGCAAAGAAGTGTCAAGCCCTGCCCAGGTGACGGAAGCAGCTTCCGTTCCCCGTTCGTCTACCCTGATAACAGACTGCTGCTTGAAAACATTGAAATACAACGGATCGGGTGTCAGTCCACTGAAATCAGCCTCCCCGCTGAATGCATCGTGAATACCCATTTCCTGAAGCATTTCAATAAGTGAGGTATCATAAGCCAGTTCAAACTTCGGCAGTTTCAGATCCACCTGAGCCCCATAAAGCCGGGACGTCAGTTCTTTCCAGGCTCCGTCGGCCAATGCCCGGCCGGCCTGCGCCATATCTGTTCCGGCAGCCGGAAGAACCAGCAACATGGAATATGCTTCGTTACCATAAGGAAGACTGACAGCCGTAAATGATTCAGTTGCGGCATAACCGGCTCTCTGTCTGTCATGCATCATCGGCACGGCAACTTCCCTGAGACTCCCCCGGAAAGTCTCTGTCCGAGTCTGTGCAGGATCAAATTTATCAGTCCATGCTCCTTTGAAATAAAGTGCATGAAGCATCACCAGCTGCGCATCCGCCAACGGACAATCAATCTCCCGAATACATCCTTCTGTCTTTTCGCTGCACCAGTCGTAAAGCTGCTGCTGACTTTGGGTATTCTGAAAATCCAGTTGTCTGACATCTGCCCCCAATACCGACTGAGCCACATCCGTATAACCGGAATGAACGGTGAACTGATCGTCCATCCACAGAGAATAAGCCTGTGCCAGTGAGGTTGTGTTATCCAATTCCGGAAGCCAGGTATTGAGTTTCGAAAAGAAATCATTCAATTCACCGGCACTGACACCGGAAGGACTCAAAACCGCATACAGTTCATCAGCCGTATGACTCTCAGCTCCGTTAGCCATCAGGTTGAGCAAGGCAGCCGTACCGAGAGGAGACACCAGCATATTTTTTCCTGCCTCCTGCAGACTGGCCTGTCTGAGCAAAGCCAGCGAGAAGTCCAGTGTATGGTCAGCCAACTGGGTTTCTGAACGCGTAAGAGGAATATCCTGCCGTTCTTTGGCTGCGGGAACATCCGTTTCGGAAGAAGACGGATCATCAGAGTTGCAGGCACTGAGTGCAAACAGCAACAAGGGTGTCAAGAAATACAACTTAGTCTTCATAATACTTCCTTTTAAGAAACGTTCAAATTTACTCATAAACAGGCTGATATCCAATGTTGTGTATGTAAAAAAAAAAAAAAAACGCAAAGAGAATTCAAAAGCCGTATGAAAGAGACGAAATCTTACACGTTTCGAATCTCATGAAATCAAACCAGTCGTTTCTACAAAAAATCATAGAAGCTCCTTGACTACCAACATATTATTCCTGCATTCCTTCATAGGCTGCTTTCCGGAGGCTCCCTTCTTTTCCATCAGAATTGTATTCCCAATACATGATGCCCTTCAGCCCTTTCTGCTTGACAAAAGCACATTTGGCTGTAATGGAAGCTGGATTCTCATACGAACAAACCAACTTTCCATCTTTATCAGCAAGGTAAGGGACTTTTGCAATCGAATCCCAGCAGGTTTTGTAGTCTTGCTGCGCCATGATTGCATCGTAACTGATAAAATCAGACAATGGAGCAGCCGCATGCCCGTAGAAAGGAATACCCAATACCAGTTTTTCTACAGGCACTCCTTTCTGTATATGAGCCTCCACAGCCTCTTCACCGCATCCGTCTCCTACCAGTGGCGAACGGTAAAGAGCCGCATGATGATAAGGGGGACGGTTAATATCGTATACCATAACATTGACAAAATCTATATAAGGATCGATGGCTTTGAAGTCTATGTAATTGCCGTTATATACGGAAGCCAGTGTCAGGAGTTTGTCCGGACCGATTGCCTTTCGCAGGTCTCTCATCAGCAACGTGTAATTTTGGGTATCGTCAGGAGAAGATGATATTCCTGCCGCACTGCTGGTAGGATATTCCCAGTCGATGTCAATACCATCCAGCTGAAACTGCTCGATTGCCCGCCGGCAATCGTTGGCAAACGACAGGCGGTATTGTTCGTTTGCAGCCATTTCACTGAATCTGCCACTTTCCCATCCGCCAACGGAAAGCAGCACCTTCAGATGGGGAGCTTTTTGCTTGAGAGCCGTAATTTCAGACAGACGTCCTTCATTGTCTATCTTGAGTTTGCTGAATGTAGAATCTACATGAGCGAATGCATAGTTTATGTGTGTCACAAGATCAGGATCCGGAAGAGTTGCCCCATGCGATGTGACATATGCCAAAACAATCTTTTCATTTTTTGTGGAACAAGATTCCAACATACTTGCCATAACAGAAAGGCAGAGAAGAGTTATCAGTTGAAATATACTTTTCATATGTATAAACAGATTAAGATTAGTCAGTATAAAAAGCGCAAGAAGGTATAAGAAAAATTATAGAAGAGGATCCTGCGGATGCAGGTATCCTCTTCTACACGTCAGAACCGTTACATGATTATTGTCTGCTCAGTTCCTTTACATTGTATCCCGTTATCCGGATCACAGGAGAATTTCCCCGGGTATCAACATCTTTCCAACGGACAGATACCTCTTTCTGCTCACCGGGAAGCAGGGCAAAATAGTTGTCTTCATAGAGAATGGGCAGGAACTGGTCACCATCCTTGTCACCAACCACATTGATGCGGGTCATCAGTGCAGGTGTGGATGTGGGATTGGTCAGAGTGACTGTCGCTGTCCAGTTACCTTCTTTATCCTGAGCCATCTTTGCCTGACAGTCGAGTGTCACTTCAGGCAGTTGCTTCAGAGCCTGATAATTGATTCCTTTCCGACTGGCGTGATAGAAATTGTCGGACAGGATATTTCCGTCCTCCAGCAGCCACAGCTTGATGAAATAAACTTCCGAAAGCGTTTCGGGGAATTCCAGCTTGATGCACTTCTCTGTCGTATCCTCACGGCTGTCCACGGTCGTTTCTTTCTCCCAGGCTACACTGGCATCCATGTTCAGAATCTGTACCCGGGCTGTAAGATGACTGTGAGTACCGGCGCTGTAGTTCACCACTTCCACTTCATCGGTGGCCGGATTCCACTGAATATGCAGGGGTTCCGATGCTTTCTTGATGGCAAAGTAGGCTGCCGTCGGCTCCAGATAATAGTCGTAAGTCTGCCATACCATGGAAGGCCAGCAGGGATGACTCATCCACATCAGCAATCCCATGCGGTTCTTGCTCCGCGACTCAAACAGACTGCGGTGACCGTCGTAGTTCACCCACTGGGCCAGTTCCGTAAATTCCCGGGCACTCTGCGGCTTGCCATAACCTTCGGCTATGATTTCATTGAACGAAGCTGCTCCCTGTGCCCCCTGAAGAGTGTAGTCATGCATACCCCATTCATCTGACTGAGGCCAGATGCCTTCTTCGGAATAAGTCCGGCAGAAACCTTCGTAAGTCATCACGTTCGGCATACCGCGCTCACTGTGGAACTTGTCGTTTCCGGCAGGAAGTGTAAAATAGGTCTTGGCAGGAAGCATGCGGTAAGGACCGTGTCCGCTCACAACCTCATCGGCCGAACTCGGGATGTAGTGCAACCCCGGATGTTCGTCACGCACGATGCTCCGCAAGGCCTTGTCGATACGTTCCGGCGGGAAGCCTTCGTTCCGTCCGCAATAGATACCGATGGAAGCATGGCTGCGGATGCGGCGTACGTAATCCTCGGCATTGGTGATGAACAGGTCAGGATAATAAGGATCGGGCCCGTCAGCAGGATTGGCCAGCCAGAAGTCCTGCCAGATCATGATACCGTGACGGTCGCAAGCCTCATAGAGTTCTTCATCGCCGATCATGCCCACCCAGTTGCGCAGGATGTTCATGTTCATATCGGCATGATAAGCGACAGCTGCATCGTATTCACGTCCGCGGTAGTTCAGGTTCGACTCACTGAAGCCCCAGTTGCCACCGCGTCCGACGAAGCGCCGTCCGTTGATATACATATTCAGAATACCCTTGTCCTCATTGAAGGTCATCTGGCGGATACCGGTCTTGTAAGAAAGGCTGTCAGAAAGTTTTCCGTCGGTCTTGAACGTGAAAGCAGCATCATAGAGGTAAGGCTCACCATATCCGTTAGGCCACCACAGACGCGGATGTTCCATATTCAGCTGTCCGAAGCGTTCCGGAGTGAAAAGGATCTCTTTCTCTTCGCCGGCTTTCAGAGTAACCTCCTGGGCAAAACGGAGAGTACCGATACTTCCTTCCAGCACACCCTGAACTTCCTTGTCGCTGTGGTTCTTCACGAAAGCATGAGCGGTAAGGCGCACGGAAGTAGTGTCCGGCAGAGGGAATACACTCTCTACCAGCGGATCACTGACGGTTACGTTACCGGTGCTTACAAGCTTCACATCGTTCCAGATACCGATATTTCTGCCGCGGACCGTAGGGATCCAGTCCCAGCCGATCGTTGCATGGAAAGTAGGATTGTCTGCTCCCAGGATTCCTCCGTTGAAGTCAGTGCTCTGCTTGTTCTTTTCCTTGACAGCTCCCAGGTGGCTGTTCTTCACGATCTCTACCGAAAGAACATTCTTTCCGGGAACGATCAGCTCCGTCACATCCAGTTTGCCGCGGATGAACGCGCCTTCGATGTCGCCTGCTTTCCGGCCGTTCAGATAGACATGAGCCTTCCAGTTGATTCCGTCAAAGTTCAGAAACACCCGGTCTTTGATGAAACCTTCGGGAACCGTAAACTCGTTACGGTACCAGAAATTGGAATTGAAGAATGACTCTGATACATTCAGCTGGTTGGCCGAATAGTTCGGATCAGGCAGGGCACCGATGTTCTTGTAGCTGCTCAGCACGGTTCCCGGTACCGTAGCTGGAATCCATCCGTCGGTCTGGAAACCGGCAGAAGCGATTTCTTCTCCATTGCCCTTCACTTCCGAAGCACGCTGGACCTTCCAGTTGCCGCCCGACAGACGGATGCTGTTGCCTTCGGCAGCCGGTTGCGGAACGGCACGGGCCGTCAGTCCGCCCTTACCCATCACTTCGATTTCACTGAGCATATATGAACCTTTCTCCTTCGGACGTTCCATGAGTACACGCACATAGCGGGCTTTTCCTTTGACAGCTATTTCATCCGTAGGACTGTCTCCACCCGGCAGCGGAGCGGCATCCTTCCAGCTGCGTGCATCATCCGAGGTCTGGATCTTTCCCTGAACGGCCTTGTTCACCCAGTGCAGGATCACCTTGTCGAAATCGGCCTTAGTGCCGAGATCCACGTAGATCCATTCCTGTGCATCGCCCGCACTCATCCAGATGCTGTTGAAGCAGGAAGACGGTTTCAGTTCGACATATTCCCCGCCATTGAAGAAATTCATGTCGTGGATCGTCCAGTAGGCAGCTCCCGCCATCCGCATGACAACACGGTAATGACTGTACTCTCCGCTTTGCTTCATGGGAATCTCCAGTTCGATGATACGCACCGGAAGTGTTCCCTTTTCATCCTGCTTGTTCGGATCAGAATGCATGTTATATTTCGCAGCTTCGCCGGGCAGTCCTTTTCCGGCAATCTTTCCCAACTCGGTCCAGCTGGCCCCGTCGTCCGATCCCTGACAGATCAGTTCATAGCCCTTGCCGGCTTTTTCTGCATAATAAGTCACTGTCCCTTTCAGATAAACCCGGTCTGCCTTTTTCCTGTAGTTCTCCAGATCAAACTGGAAATAAGTGTCTTCACCGGTTGCCACATTCCGTGAATAAGGACCTTCATCAATCATCCACTCCCGCTCCCGTTTCGGCTTCTCGCCGTCAGGAGTCAGCAGTCTCAGATACTGAGGAACTCCGTTATGTACAATCCCGTCGGTAACCAGCTGGGCAGTCAGGTTATAGTCGTAAGCAGACGACTGATAAGCCGCACGCATCAGAGCGATGTTGCGGTAAGTATCGTCCTTCACCAATTCGGGCGAAAAGTCCTCCTGCGGACTGCCCGGATACTGTCCGATTCCCCTTGTATAATAGTCCGAGCGGCCCGTCACCTGTCCGTTACTGCCGGAACAGGCTGCAAGCAACGCTGCCGAGGCTGCAATGCCTCCCAGAAAGAAATGAAAATAATGCCTGCGTTTCATTCTAATTATTAAGGTAATGGTTAAAGATTAAAATTAAATTTCCCGTGCGAATTTACGATTATTTTGCCAACTCTCCTGCCCGATTCTGCGATAAATTCATCCCGAGGCAAAGATTTAAGGTTTCCCGGCTTTTCTGCCCCAGAAACTGAAATATTCAAAAAGAAAAACGCTAAAAAACAATAAAAATTACAATAACTTAATCCAAGAAAACTGAAAAAGTATAATCCCAACTATTATTATAAATATTTTTACACTTGCAATAATAAGCGTATTTAATACAGTAACTATTTTATTATTCTTACATAATGCAGAAATCAAGCCTTACAAATCAAACACGCAAATTACTAGTTATCATATATATATATACAAAAAGTTGTATACAAAATGAGATAGCTAATACAATAAGTCTGTGACTACAAGACAGAAAGATAGAAAACATAATTATAAAATTTAAAATTACACCAAGATTTTGTAAAATTATTTTCCCAAATGCTCATTTTTTTATTTTACACAAAGTTTTTATCTTTGCTAAAGTATTCATTCTAACATTATTGGCTTATGAAATCTAACTATTTATTACTTATTTTACTATTTTACATAAATCTTAATTCTAAATCTCAAAACCCAATATGCCCTATAGGAACTTATATTGCAGACCCAACAGGCAGAGTATGGAACGATGGTAATATATATATCTACGGTTCTACAGACGATAATGTAAATCATTGGTGTTCATATAATCATGACATTTTATATTCTAAAGATTTAATTTCTTGGAATATAAAGAATAACATTTTTTCAACTAAAGGTGAATATGATAAAGTTAAAGAAACAGATGCTCTATTATACGCTCCTGATGCAATGTTCAGAAATGGGCTTTATTATTTATACTTTTGCACTCCAGATTTGTCATATAGTGAGGGGGTTGCCATTTCAAAATCACCTTTGGGTCCTTTCCACTCTCCTAAAAAGTTAAACATAACAAATCATAACGAAATTGATCCTACTGTTTTTATAGACGATGACGGCCAGGCATATTATTATTGGGGACAGGCGACATTAAAAGGAGCTAAGATGAAGTCTAATATGACAGAAATAGATGAAAGTACAATAAAAACAGACATTATTACAAACGAAAAACATTTTTTTCATGAAGGAAGCTTTGTTTTTAAACGCAATGGCATTTATTATATTCTTTATGCTCATGATGGAAGGAGAGACAGAAGACCAACTTGTTTAGGTTATGCAACCTCAAACTCTCCATTAGGCCCATTCACCTACAGAGGAATCGTAATTGATAATTTCGGCTGTGATCCAGAATCTTGGAATAATCATGGGTCAATTATCCAATTTAAAAACCAATGGTATGTATTATATCATCGTTCTTCTCATGCTTCTCAAGTTATGAGAAGAGCTTGCATTGAACCCATTTATTTTAACAGTGACGGAAGTATCGATGAAGTAGAAATGACATCACAAGGTGCAGGTGAAGCTTTAAATGCATTCTCAAAAATAGAAGCTGAACGAGCTTGCCTGCTAAATGGATATTGTAGAATTAAACTAATTGCTACAAATAACGAAGCTGTTTGTGACATAAAAAACAGAGATTGGATTGCATACAAATATCTAAATTTTAAGAATGGTGCCAATATTTTCGAAGCAGATATAATGCCTTCATGTGGCGGATATATCAATATAAGACTTGATGGTATTGATGGTAAAATAATCGGAAGACTATATATCGAGCCACAAAAAACATTATACAAAAAAATCAAAACCTACTCGTGTAATTTATCTGACAATCCCCGAGGCATACATTCACTTTACTTAGAATTCATAGGATTTGAAAATGGGAGCAAACTATTTGACATAGATAATTTTTATTTTAAATAAGTCCTTCAATGCTATAAAAACACATTATACAATTCAATACTATACCTGTTCTGTTCGAAAAAGATCCTTTGATCTGCCCAAACAAAAAAGAGAAATAATTGACAGGAAAGACGTATCTTTACACCCAAATTGATTCAAACAACCCTCAAAAACAGGAAAATTATGAATGAAATGGAAAAAGAATACTACGACCGCTTCGAAATAAAACTTCAGGACGATCTGCTGCGACTTTGCACTTCTTATCAGCAGCTCGACGGTGTCCTCATTGCATCGGAAGACATTGACGGACACTGGAACGTGCTGGGTTCCCAATATCTGGCCGATGCCGTAGAACAGGTACGTGACTATCCCATCGTATCTGTAGCCTGGGCAGCCTATCTGGGAACCGGAGTGGCCTGGGGATGGGATGCAGACTGGGCCGCGGTTTCCAAGGCTCCCTACCAGCTCTTCTACGGAGAACAGGGATTCGACGATATGGACGAACACATCGTAAAAGATCTGCTGGGATTTCCGCTCGATAGTCAGGAAGCAGCCCTGCTGGAAAATTCCATCCGCCGCTGTGCCGAACATACGGTTGCTGCCATCCGCCACGAACAGATAGAGCCCCAGAGTGCAATGGCCTATCACATCTTCGCACGCGCCTGCAAGGTGATGTACCGCATCGGAGCAGCCATGCAGCTCAAACGTATGCATTACCAGCTGGAAAAGGTACAATTGAACTGATTTTAACACCTTTATCTTTTCTAAAGAAGGACTAACTTTACCAGGTTTTTAACGTAAAATGCCTCCACACTCACCCTGAAAGCAACCTGTGGCCAGCTGACTGCCACCCGT
>ERZ1027150.163-NODE-163-length-59362-cov-18.911039_pt1 | contig 59362 bp, 34 predicted proteins | sample MGYA00519276_ERZ1027150 | MGnify/ENA primary metagenome ERZ1027150 (study PRJEB26926, sample SAMN06164860) | human gut metagenome | biome: ENVO:00009003; feature: ENVO:2100002; material: ENVO:00002003 | host: Homo sapiens | place: USA | collected 2012 ... | reverse complement strand
GCCGCCGTTGCGAACTGATTATGGATAACTGGTACCGATATTGGGATTTAATCCGCTGGCACCAGCTCGACAAGTTGGACTCTACAAAGTACCCGAACATCATGCTGGGAGCTAATGTAAGCAATGTTCCAAACTGTGAAGAAGCTACAAAAAATGGCTACATCGATGCTTCTGACGCCCAAATTCGCACCTATGAAGCCAGACAGTATCTCTACCCGATTCCAACAACACAGTTGACTCTGAATAAAAACATGAAGCAGAATCCGGGTTGGTAATGCTATTCCCATAATAATTCCGATAAGCGAATCGGAAAGCTCTTTTTTATTTGGATTTGAAAAAGAGTGCAACGTCTGCCCGATTGAGGCAGACGTTGTTTTTTATATAATAGTTTTCCGTTCAAGTGACTAATACATTGCGGGCTGACTTGTCTTCCTATGATTTGAAGACACATATCTTGGCATTATTATTACCAATTAATGATAATACTACAATACAACATATCACCCTCGTATGCGAAAAAACATCCATCCATTTGCTCGTTACACAAAAGAAGCCTATATTTGCTTACCTAAAAAACAATCCTCATGGTACAGCAAAACATACGATGGATACAGCGTTTTTCCAACTACCGAAAGGCTTTAGCCAAATTAAGCCAAGCTATGGCAATCATGTCCGAGCAATTGAAGTTCAACGATGAAGTGGACGAATTATTGCAGGAAGGCATGATACAACGTTTTGAATACACTCACGAACTGGCTTGGAAAGTAATGAAAGACTATGCAGAGTATCAGGGGTATACCGACATTCGCGGCTCCCGTGATGCCATACGCAAAGCCTTTGAGATGGGACTGATTGACGATAAACGGTGGATGGAGACTATAGAAGCCCGAAACCTGACATCACACAATTATGACAACGATGTAGTCTCTGAAATTTATGGAAACATCACGAATCTCTATTTCCCCCTATTCTGTAGATTTGAAGAGAAAATGCAATCCTTGAATATACCATCCTTATTTGATTAAGCCATGTATGGACTGACCGACAATGAACTGGAAAAGTTATGCAATCTCTTCCGGAAACATGAAGAAATAGAGCAGGCTATTTTGTACGGCTCACGAGCCAAAGGAAATTTCAAGCCATTTTCCGACATAGATATCACGCTGATGGGAGACAAGCTTACACACAGCACCTTAAGCAGCCTTTCCGATGAAATAGACGACCTGCTTTTACCCTACAACGTAGACCTTTCTATCCATGACAAATTAAAAAATGCCGCCCTCTTGGAACATATACAACGCATAGGAATACCCATATTCAACCGTTCGTAACCCAGCAAAGCAAACTGAATTTCAAGTACACACCCTCACATCCCTCACCTCTCACACACACCGCCCTATCCATCGGCATTCAAGAGGTGAGTGAGGGCAATTTCAAAAGGTAGAGGCAAAATTCACCCTCACCAAAATCCTATTTCACTTAGAGCACATAAGTCACTCACTCCTACCATAATATCCAGGAGCAGGCACATAAATCGGCTGCTGTATTGTCCCTTCATTTTTCAACTTTCCTTCGGTACGCAACCGACGGATATGCCGCATGGCCGTAGTACGCATCATACCGCAAACACTCTGGAAGTCATTCCGCGTCATAAAAAGACGGGCAGCGAAATAGTTGGTCAGGCGACGGTCTATCTCTTTATCCGTCAGTTTGGCCGAATGCTCGTTTGCCTTCAAAGCCTTTGCCTTGATGGCACCAATTTCATTTTTCAGTTTCTGGTCGGCGCGAAATTTCACACCCGCCATCTTCACCTTCGTCAACTTACGCTTGGTAGCAGCCACTACCGGTTCGGTTGTGGTGAGCGACACGCGAAAGTAGCCGATGCCGTCGAGATGCACCTGCCTTCCTTCGGCAAGTTCCCTGCCCATGACGTGCGACACAGCATCGAGCACAGCCGTCATATCGGTTTCTGTCAATGAGCAACGTGCCTGGATGTCCCGCCGCAATTCATCGGTAGACCTGCTCCCATTCAGGCGGAGACGGGGATGAAGGATTTTATCTTCCGGAGATTTGTCGTACGAGTCCGGATTCTCGTACCAATCAAACAAAATAGCCATAGTTCAAACTGCGTTAAAGGGTTACATTATACGATAAAGCACTGCACGGAACACGTGCGAAGTACGTACGCAGTCTGTTGAAGTACAAAGGTTATATCACAGCCCAGCCCGTGAGCAGAACCGTTCACTGTAGTGAGCTGCTCCGTTCACTAATATGAACAAGAAAGACCACTTTAGTGGACTGTTCATAAACTCTGGTGTAAAAGTAGACAAAACTATGGGGATAAGCAAAGAAACGAACACCTTTTATAAAAGAAACATATAGGCATTCCACCTCCCAAAAGAAGCCAACCGGAAAATAATCCTTGAAAAGCTTGTATCCACCCCTTTCCCGGCGTATCTTTACAAGAATATTACATACACGATAAAGAATGAAAATCACACTGATCAGAGAGGAACGCGAAAGCGGAAAAGAGGCCGTCAGCACACAAGAAACGGACATGTTGATGGAAAAGCTGAAAACCGAGAACAAGACCGGATACATTACGGAGCTGCGTAGCATCATCCCGCATTTGAAAGGGACCAACGCCCGATATGAGCACATCGACAGACTGCCGCGTCTCTATCCCGCCGTAGAAATGACCCGCACCAAAGCAGGAGAACACCGGATAAAGACCTACAACGGGCTGGTACTACTGGAAGTAATTATCGCCAACTCTATGCCCAAGCCATGCACTACATCATGAAGGGCGAACGCTACTGGCTGGACGACACTGACGAAGCAATCGTAAAGGAGTACAACCGGGAATTCGAGCGGGTAGACCCATTGGAAGAACTTTTCCTTTGCCATTTCCATGGCGCGGAGGAGAGCGAAGAAGGCGAATGGCTCACAGCCATGCAGATTTTCAACGACCTGCAACAGAAAACGAGGGACAAGTTGGCCATCAACCGGATAGCAGCTTTCGGGCGCACGCTCCGCAAGCTGGAAATCCCCAACAAGAAATCGAACCGGGGAACACTTTATCATCTGGCAAGAATAGAAGACGGATTTGCTCTCACTCACCGCTCAAACACCGATGGACAAAGAAACAGAAGGCAAGAGTGAGAGCAGTGAGGGCGACATAAAGAAACCACATTTGCAAAGAGGCCCCTTTTATGATATTTTTCTCATTTCATTCGCCTTTTCCAAAGATTTTAGTTAGCTTTGTAACCACTGTAACTGTTACGGCAGTAACTAACAAACAAAGTGCTTATGAAATTCTATGACCGAACCTCAGAACTCGCTGAATTACAGCGTATACAAATGTTATCCTTCAACGATTATTCCCGTCTCACAGTAGTGACCGGCAGAAGACGTATCGGCAAAACAAGTCTTATCATGAAAGCGGTAGAAGGTCAGCCCACGGTATATTTATTCGTAGGACGCAAAAACGAAGCAACACTTTGCACAGAGTTTATTCCTGTCATAGCCCAATCGCTCAAAGTCTATGTCCCGGAGGACATCAAAACTTTCCGTTCTTTATTTCAGTATATGATGGAACAAGCAATGAACAAAACGTTCAATCTGGTGATTGACGAATTCCAAGAATTTTACAACATCAATGAATCCGTATATAGCGACATGCAGAACATCTGGGACCAATACCGCAAAAAATCCCGGATGAACCTGATAGTATCCGGCTCCATCTATTCCTTAATGCAGAAAATCTTTCAGAATTCCAAAGAACCATTATTCGGCAGAGCGGACAATATCATTAAACTGTCAGCTTTCACCCTGCCTACACTGAAAGAAATTATGCACGATTACTACCCCCAATATGTCAATGATGACCTACTGGCACTTTACTCCTTCACCGGCGGAATCCCTAAATATGTAGAACTATTTTGCGACAACAGAACTTTGAGCGTGGATGATATGATAACTTTTATGGTCAGAGAAAATTCCCCTTTTACAGATGAAGGGAAAAACATGCTCATAGAGGAGTTTGGCAAAAACTATGCAACTTACTTCTCCATACTAAGCTGTATTTCAGGAGGTATCAACACACAATCGGATATTGAAGCTGCCCTGGGAGAAAAAAGCGTAGGAGGTCAAATCAAAAGGCTGATTGAAGACTACAATATCATCGCCCGCCAACGTCCGATTTTGGCAAAAGAAGGTAGCCAAACCATACGCTACGAAATAACAGACCACTTCATACGGTTTTGGTTTAACTATTTCGACCGCCATCGCTCCCTTATTGAAATCAAGAACTTCATCGGCCTGCAATCTATCATTAAAGCGGATTATCCCACCTATTCAGGAAAGTTGCTGGAAGCCTACTTCAAACAGCAATTTGCGGAAAGCCATCAATATCGTGCCATCGGTTCCTGGTGGGAACCCAAAGACAGCCAGAACGAAATAGACATAGTTGCCTTGAAGCTGGAAAAGAACCGTGCAGTGGCCGCCGAAGTAAAACGCCAGAAGAAAAACTTCAAACCAGAACTGATGGCTTCAAAAGTCGAACACTTAAAAAAGAAGTTGTTGCCCAGGTATCGGATAGAAACCGTTTGTCTGTCATTGGAAGACATGTAAGAACATCCTTCCTATACGGAGTGAATACGAAACTGATGCAGTTCAACTAATATTTAATAAGGTGAACAGTTACCTATTTGCAAATTATGATTGATAATATAAAAAATATCAAAATAAGTGTTTTTGATATTAAAATAAAACGTATCTTTGTTGCAAACAACGTCCTCCTTAATAATACTATTATGAAGAAACTGCTGCTTTTAGCCTTTGTGCTATGTAGTTCTTTACTGTGCCGGGCACAAGAAGAACGAGTTATTTTAGGTGATGAACAGACTTCCGAGTATTTTCCAATCCTAAAAAATAAACGAATTGCCATATTCTCCAATCATACAGGAATGATAGGAGACAAGCATCTGTTGGATATTCTGCTGGAAAACAAGTTCAATGTAGTAGCCATTTTCTCCCCTGAACACGGTTTCAGAGGAGATGCCGACGCAGGCGAACATGTGTCCAGCTCGGTAGACAAGAAGACCGGAGTACCTATCCTCTCGCTGTACGACGGGAAATCCGGAAAACCAAGCGAAGCATCCATGCGCAAGTTCGATATCCTTGTGGTAGACATCCAGGATGTAGGCCTGAGATTCTATACTTATTATGCCTCTATGTGCCGGCTGATGGACGCTTGTGCAGAATACAACCGAAAGGTGCTGATACTAGACCGCCCCAATCCGAACGGACACTACGTGGACGGCCCGATACTGGACATGAAATATAAATCCGGTGTAGGTTGGCTGCCGATTCCCGTGGTGCACGGCATGACGCTGGGCGAACTGGGCCTGATGGTAAACGGCGAACGCTGGTTGCCGGCGTCACGCACTTGCGACCTGACCGTCATTCCCTGCAAGAACTATACGCACCAGACCCTATACAAGCTGCCGATTCCCCCGTCCCCCAATCTGCCGAACATGAAGTCCATCTATCTGTACCCCTCGACCTGCTATTTCGAGGCCACTCCGGTCAGCCTGGGAAGAGGAACCGACCTCCCCTTCCAAGTCTACGGGCATCCCAACATGACAGGCTACAGCTACAGCTTCACCCCGCGCAGTGTTCCCGGAGCCAAGAATCCGCCCCAGCTGGGCAAGCTTTGCCACGGCGTGAACCTAAGCAACATGAGCGACGAGGAAATCTGGAAACGCGGTATTGACTTGAGTTACGTGATAGACGCTTACCGGAATCTGAACATGGACGACCACTTCTTCCGTTCCTTCTTCGAACTGTTGATAGGCACCGACTACGTGCGCAAAATGATAAAGGAAGGGAAGAGCGCCGAAGAAATCAAGGCAAGATGGAAAGACGACGTAGAGAAATTCAAGGTACAGCGCAAGCCCTATCTGCTCTACGAAGAATAAAGGGATGTACGATTTGACGATTTACGATTTACGATTAAAAAATGAACGTGAATTGGAAGAGAACGTCAGAGCGTACATAGGATAATCAAAGTCGTACATATCATCAAAAGAAGTAATTTCAATCGTAAATCATAAAATCGTAAATAACCTCATGACTCCACTTTCCGTAATCATTACCATCGCTGCCTACTTCGCGATACTGTTCACGGTATCTTATATTGCAGGAAGAAAGGCTGACAACGCAGGATTCTTTGTCGGTAACCGTAAGTCATCCTGGTATGTCGTGGCCTTCGCGATGGTTGGTTCCGCCATTTCGGGTGTGACCTATGTATCCGTACCCGGCATGGTTGCCGCCAGCAGTTTCGGCTATCTGCAAATGGTATTGGGCTTCATAGCCGGACAGCTTATCATAGCCTATCTGCTGGTACCGCTGTTCTACAAAATGAACTTGGTATCCATCTATGAATACTTGGAGAACCGTTTTGGCATGTCTTCCTACCGCACGGGTGCCTGGTTTTTCTTCATCTCCAAAATGCTCGGTGCCGCTGTCCGTCTGTTCCTCGTATGCCTGACGCTGCAACTGCTGGTATTCGAACCTTTCGGACTGCCTTTCCTGCTGAACGTGGCCATCACGGTGACACTGGTCTGGTTGTACACTTTCCAGGGTGGCGTAAAGTCTCTTATCTGGACAGACTCCTTGAAGACATTCTGTCTGGTGGTGTCGGTCGTACTCTGCATCTGGTATATCGCTTCCGACCTCAATCTGTCATTTACCGGTATGGTAAGCACCATTGCCGACAGTGACATGTCCCGCATCTTCTTCTTCGACGATGTGAACAGCAAGCAGTACTTTTTCAAGCAGTTCCTCGCCGGCGCTTTCACCATGATTGCCATGACCGGGCTGGACCAGGACATGATGCAGCGCAACCTGAGCTGCAAGAACTTCAAGGACTCACAGAAGAACATGATTACCAGTGTCATTTCGCAGTTCTTCGTCATCCTGCTCTTCCTGATGCTGGGCGTGTTGCTCTACATCTTTGCCGCCAACCAGCAGATTGCGGTGGAGAAGAGTGACGAACTATTCCCGCTGATTGCCACCGGCAACTATTTCCCTGCCATTGTGGGCATACTGTTCATCATCGGCCTGATTTCTTCTGCCTATTCAGCCGCAGGCTCGGCACTCACCGCGCTGACCACTTCCTTCACCGTAGACATTCTGGGAACGAAAGGCAAGTCGGAAGAGACGGTTGTGAAGATGCGCAAGAAAGTGCACATCGGCATGGCGGTTGTCATGGGAATCACCATTTTCGTATTCAATCTTCTGAACAACACCAGTGTCATCGATGCTGTATATATCCTGGCAAGCTATACCTACGGTCCTATCTTGGGTCTGTTTGCTTTCGGCATCTTCATGAAACAACAAGTGCGTGACAAGTACATCCCGCTGGTTGCCATCGCCTCCCCGGTTCTCTGCTTCATTCTGCAGAAAAATTCCGAAGCCTGGTTCGGAGGTTATCAATTCAGCTACGAGTTGCTGATTTTCAATGCACTGTTCACTTTCATCGGTCTCTGTCTGTTGATTAGGAAAGATAAAAAGAACAATTAACTTAATACATCATCTATGAACGTAAGACGTCAGTTTTTACTAAGTTTGCTTGCCGCCTCCCTCTTCCCCCAATGGGGAGGTGCGCAAGAACTTCCGACGGATGTCCGCCAGGAAATCGGGAAATTCCTGGATACCACCGCACGGAAAGAAGTTTCCGTAGGACGTATCAGCATCGACTCAGTGGCCGTGGAAGGAAATACGCTGCAACTGTTTGCCAACATGAACTGTGCCTATATTCCTTTCCGCGAGGACAATGTAGCCGAAATATACCAGGGCGTAAGTGCCCTGCTACCGGCGGAGTTTACCAAATACAAGCTGCAAATCCGTACCAACAAGCGCAGCATCGAAGAACTGGTTCCCCAAGTCCTGCGTAGTAAAAAAGACAAAAAGACGAAGACATTCAATCCCGTCGCTTCCAAGCCTTTAGTTACCGACATTTCCGCCCCCTACACCCCTACCAACGGCTTGCAGAACCGGCACATCGCCCTATGGCAAAGCCACGGCTGGTACTACGAGCCGAAACTCGACCGTTGGGAATGGCAGCGTGCACGTATCTTCCAGACCGTGGAAGACCTCTACACCCAAAGCTACGTATTGCCTTTCCTCGTGCCGATGCTGGAAAATGCCGGTGCCAACGTGCTGCTTCCCCGCGAACGCGATTGCCAGACGGCAGAAGTCATCGTAGACAATGACGGTTGCCTGACCGGCCGTTCCGTCTATACAGAAAATTCCGGTGACAAGCTCTGGAGCCAGGGAGCAGGACAAGGCTTCGCCCACCTGCGCCCCCAATACATAGACTTTGAGAATCCTTTCAAGGAAGGCACTTACCGCGCTATAGAAACCATCAAGAAAGGAAACGCAAGCACCGCCGAATGGATTCCCGAAATCCCTTCGACCGGACAATACGCCGTATACGTCTCTTACCAAACCTTGCCAAACAGCGCGGACGATGCCCTTTACACCGTCTATCACAAAGGCGGCACCACGCAGTTCAAGGTAAACCAGCAAATGGGAGGCGGCACCTGGATTTACCTCGGCACCTTCGGCTTCAATGCCGGCCGGAACAATGAATGCAAAGTCGTTCTGAGCAACCTTTCCTCCAAAGTAGGAAGAATCATCACCGCCGACGCCGTGAAGATTGGCGGCGGTATGGGGAACATCGCCCGCCGCATCTCCAACGAGGGCGCTACGGAAAACCTGAAAAGCTCCGACACCCGCAACCTGCAAAACACCCATACAGGCAACATCCAAGACCGTGTAACCTATTCTCCATTGTCCACTATCAATTATCAACTATCTAACTATCCCCGCTTCTGCGAAGCCGCCCGCTACTGGCTGCAATGGGCAGGCATACCGGACAGCGTATATTCAGAAAGCAACGGAAAGAACGACTATACCGACGACTACAAATGCCGTGGTATCTGGGTGAACTACCTTTCCGGAGGCTCTGCCGTGAATCCGACGGAGAGAGGGCTGAACATCCCCGTCAACATGGCCTTCGCCTTCCACTCCGATGCAGGAACTACACTGAACGATTCCATCATCGGGACACTCGGCATCTACCATACCAACGCCTACAATGAGAAGTTCGCCAACGGAGCATCACGCTATCTGAGCCACGACCTGACAGACTTGATTCAGTCCAACATCGTGCGTGACGTGCGTACCCTCTACGAACCTCAATGGACACGCCGTGGCAAATGGAACCAATCTTACTATGAGGCCCGTGTACCCCGCGTACCTACCATGCTGCTCGAACTGCTTTCCCATCAAAACTTTGCAGACATGCGCTACGGACTGGACCCACGTTTCCGTTTCACCGTAAGCCGCGCCATCTATAAAGGTATGTTGCAGTTCCTCTGCTCACAATACCACATGGATTATGTAGTGCAACCGCTACCGGTAGACCACATGGCCCTGCGCATGACCGGTGAAAATGAAGTGGAACTGACCTGGCGACCCGTAGCGGATGCGTTGGAACCGACTGCCGTAGCAGAGAAATACATTGTCTATACCCGCATCGGCGACGGAGATTTCGACAACGGAGTATTGGTGGACGGCAACAGTTACCGCACCACACTCCCCGCCGGCATGGTGTGCAGCTACAAGGTTACCGCTGTCAACAAGGGCGGTGAAAGTTTCCCTTCCGAAATTCTTTCTGCCGGACGGGCGTTCAATTCCAAAGGTACCGTATTGGTGATAAACGGATTCGACCGTATCAGTGCCCCTGCCGACTTTACGGCACCCACCCCCGCCGACACCCTCCTTGCCGGATTTCTGGATGAGCAGGACCACGGGGTCCCCTATATCCGGGACATCAGCTACATTGGCAAGATGAAGGAATACCGCCGTTCCATTCCCTGGATGGACGACGATGCCTCCGGTTTCGGCGACAGCTATGGGAACTACGAAACTCAAGTGATTGCAGGAAATACGTTCGATTATCCTGCCATACATGGTGCCGCTATCCTGAAAGCGGGATATTCGTTTGTATCGGTTAGTAATGAAAGTCTCTCCCCCGTAGGAAAGGGAGAGAAGAATACTCCGGTGGATATGAGGGAGTATAGGTATGTGGACTTGATACTTGGGAAGCAATGCCAGACCAAGATGGGACGGGGAGGCGTAAAACCGTTGGAGTTCAAGACTTTCAGCAAACCGATGCAGGAGGCTATTGTGGCTTATTGTAAGCAAGGTGGAAATATCTTTGTTTCGGGCGCTTTTGTAGGAACGGATTTATGGGATAACCGCCTTGCAACTGCCGACGAAGCCGACAAGAAATTTGCGATGGAAGTACTGAAATATAAGTGGCGTGTGGGACAAGCGGCTACAATGGGTAAGGTGAAAAGCGTAGCTTCTCCGTTCCCCGCCCTTTCAGGAAACTATACCTATCACAATGAGCTGAATGCCGATTCGTATGTGGTGGAATCACCGGACGCCATTGAACCGGCAACCAAAGATGCACACACCGTAATGCGGTATTCTGAAAACAACCTGAGTGCCGGTGTGGCCTACCAGGGCGACTACAAGACTTTTGTATTGGGATTCCCTTTTGAATCCATACGTACTGATTCTGAAAGAGAGGCACTCATGAATGCTGTGCTGACATTCTTCAACGACAACAAATAATATCAACCAATCATCATCTATGAACAGAAGACTGTTAATAATCGTCCTGATGGCTTGCCTGCTCCCCCTGGGGATGCAGGCACAGCAAGGGACATTCCGTTTTGCCCAACTGACGGACATTCATCTGACCCCGAACAATCCAAATCCCACAGAGGACCTGCTGCGTTCCGTGGCACAGATTAATGCCACCGACAGTATCGACTTTGTCCTGGTGACGGGCGACCTGACCGAAGAAGGCGACCGTACTACCATGGAAAAAGTGAAATCGTGCCTTGACTTGCTGAAGGTCCCCTACCACGTAGTCCTAGGCAACCATGAAACGAAATGGAGCGACTCCGGCTGTACCGCTTTCGGAGAAATCTTTGGCGGCGAACGCTTCGAGTTCGAGCATAAGGGATTCCTTTTCCTCGGCTTCAACTCCGGTCCGCTGATGCGTATGGCCTACGGGCATGTAGTGCCGCAAGATATCCGTTGGATGACGGAAGAAATGGATAAAAACGGCAAAGACAAACCGGTGATACTTGTCACCCACTACCCGCTAATGGAAGGTGATGTGGACAATTGGTATGAGGTGACGGATGCCGTCCGCCCCTACAACGTGCGCTTGTTTATCGGCGGACACTACCACAGCAACCGGGATTTACGTTACGACGGCATTCCGGGCGTACTGATGCGCAGCAACCTGTGCGACAAAGAAGGGAAACCGGGTTACGGCATCTATGAAGTAACCGGGGATTCCATCCGGGTATACACGCAACGTATCGGCGAGCCCAAGAAGCAGTGGACAGCATTCTCGCTGACCGGACAGTATTACGACCGCAACGGAAAGGCAGAGAAATATCCTGACTTCTCGGTCAACAAGGAGTATCCGCAAGTAAAGGAGCAATGGATGGTGCAGACGGGCGCAGGCATTTACTGCTCTCCCGCCGTAGAAAAAGATAAAGTGTTCGTAGGAGACGATATGGGACAGCTGACAGCCTACGCCCTGAAAAACGGTAAAAAGCTATGGAGCTTTGAATCCGGCAAGCGCATTGTCGGTACTCCGGCCGTAAGCGAGGGTATCGTTGTATTCGGGTCTGCTGACCGTCGCATCTACGGATTGAACGCCAAAGACGGCAGCCTGCTCTGGACGGTAGAAGCCGCCGAACCGGTGCTCGGAGCCGTGACCATCGCAGACGGCAGAGCATACATCGGTGCCAGTGACGCCACTTTCCGTGCCATAGACATCCATACGGGAAAAGTAATCTGGGCCTACACCAGCGTGAAGGGCTACATCGAGACCAAGCCGTTGGTGACGGAAGACAAAGTTATCTTCGGCGCATGGGACAATACACTGTATGCCCTGAGCAAGGCAAACGGGCATGAACTATGGAAATGGACGGGCGGACTGACCCGTATGCACTTCTCTCCAGCCGCCGTATGGCCGGTAGCCACCGACGGCAAAGTATTCATTACCGACCCGCAACGCGCCATGACCGCCATAGACATCCATACGGGCAATACCGTGTGGCGCACCTTCCAGTCCATGGTGCGCGAGACCATCGGACTTTCCGAAGACGGTGAACGTATCTATAGCAAAACGATGAACGACAGCATTGTTTGCTATGCAGCTCAAGGAGATACTCCGCGGGAGTTGTGGGCAACCAATGTAGGTTTCGGTTATGAGCATGCCCCCTCCATGCAAGTGGAAAAAGAGGGGGTAATGTTTGGCAGTACCAAAGAAGGACTTATCTTCGCACTGGAAGGAAAAACAGGCAAAGTACTGTGGAAACATAAAATAGGAAATTCACTCATCAGTACCGTAGTTCCGTTGAACGGCCACGAAGTTCTATTCACGGCAACCAGCGGGGAAGTGGGACTTCTGAGAATTAAAAATTGAGAATTAAAAATTAAAAGATATATCATGAATAAAATCAGTTGCTTTCTTCCCTACGCAGGAAAAGAACAAGTAGAAAAAACAGTGAATAGCCTACAGGCGACAGGACTTATAGAAGAAATCCGGTTAATCACGACCGATGCCACTCTGGAATCGCTCCCAGACTGCGAAATATTGTTTGTTGACATGCCCTACAGCAGTGCAACCCTCAAAGCTATTGCTAATGCAGCCAAGGGAGAATACACATTGCTTTATACCAAAGAGACTACGCTCGAAATGGGTATGTTTGCACTGGAACGTATGATACACATCCTTGAAGATTCAAGCGCCGGTATGGTATATGCCGACCACTACCAAATAGCAGACGGCAAGCAGAGCAACGCTCCGGTAATCGACTACCAATTCGGTTCCTTGAGGGATGACTTCAACTTTGGCTCCCTGCTCCTTTTCAACACCGAAAAACTAAAGGAAGCCGCCGGGCACATGAAGTCTGACTACAACTTCGCCGGACTTTATGATCTGCGCCTGAAATTGAGCCAACATTCAGACTTGGTACATATCAACGAATACTTATACAGCGAGGTGGAAAACGATACCCGCAAGAGCGGCGAAAAGATTTTCGACTATGTAGACCCCAAAAACCGTGACCGCCAGATTGAGATGGAGCAGGCATGTACCGAACATCTGAAAGAAATCGGGGGGTATCTGGCACCGGAGTTCAAGAAGATTGAGTTCTCTGCCGGTAACTTCGAATATGAGGCCTCCGTCATCATTCCGGTACGCAACCGTATCCGTACCATCCGTGACGCCATCAAATCTGTATTGATGCAGAAGACAGACTTTAAATATAATCTTATCATCATCGACAACCATTCCACAGACGGCACTACGGAGGCCATCGATGAATTCAAGGATGACGAACGCGTCATCCATATCATCCCCGAACGCAACGACCTCGGTATCGGCGGTTGCTGGAATGTAGGTGTACACCACCCCAAGTGTGGCAAGTTTGCCGTGCAGCTGGACAGCGACGACGTATACAAAGACGAAAACACACTCGCCATCATGGTACGCGCCTTCTACGAACAGAACTGCGCCATGGTGGTAGGCACCTATATGATGACGGACTTCAACATGAACATGATTGCTCCGGGCATCATCGACCACAAGGAATGGACTCCGGCAAACGGACGCAACAACGCCCTCCGCATCAACGGTCTGGGTGCCCCGCGCGCCTTCTATACCCCGGTGCTGCGCGAAGTGAAAGTACCCAATACCAGCTATGGCGAAGACTATGCACTGGGACTGAACTTCTCCCGCCAATACCAGATAGGACGTGTGTACGACGTGGTCTACCTCTGCCGCCGTTGGGACGACAACTCCGATGCCTCACTGGACATCGTGAAAATGAACGGACACAACCTCTACAAAGACCGCATCCGTACCTGGGAACTTCAGGCACGCATAGCGATGAACAAAAACAAGTGATATGAATCAAACGATACACCATCTTCTGACTGGACAATTGGCATCCTGGGAGACGGCACGCAACAACTATGCCGCCCTCTCCGGTGTGCGGGTGAAAGAGCTGAATGTAAACGGGATACTTTATAAGGTACAGTTCAACCCCGCACGCATCGTTTCCTCCGGTGCCAAAGTGGATGCCAAGTCCATCCTGGAACGGAAATGCTTTCTGTGCCCGGCCAATTTGCCGCCGGTACAGAAAGGTATCCCGTTCGGAGGACACTACAATATTCTGGTGAATCCGTTCCCCATCTTCCCCCGCCACCTGACAGTACCGGAACTGGCACATACCCCTCAACGCATAGCCACCCGCTTCACCGACATGCTGGAGCTGGCCGAGGCGCTGACGGATTACACCATCTTCTACAACGGTCCCAAATGTGGTGCTTCCGCCCCCGACCATGCTCATTTCCAGGCAGGAAACAAAGGGTTCATGCCTATTGAAAAGGACTGGCGCGGACAGACTGCCGGGAAAATAGCCGATTATAGGAAAGCAGCACTGTGGTATCTTGACGACGCTCCCCGTGCCACACTTGTGATTGAATCCACCTCCAAAGAGGACGCGGCAGACTTGTTCGACATCATTTACCGTTCTCTGGACGTGAAACCCGAAGAAGACGAGCCGATGATGAACGTACTGGTCCTATACGAGGCCGACCGTTGGGTGGTCTTTGTCTTCCCGCGCGAGAAACACCGCCCCGCCTGCTATACTGCCGAAGGAGAAGCCAATCTGTTGAGCAGCCCGGCATCCGTCGACTTGGGAGGTGTCTTTATCACCCCCGTAGAAAAGGATTTCTTGAAAATCACTGCGGAAGACGTGGCGCAGATATTAAGTGAAGTATGCCTCTCTGCCACAGATTTCCACAAGGTACGGCAGCGTATCAGGGAAAAAATATGACTTCTGAAATCCAAGAACTCTAATTTTAAAGAAATACCATTATGAAAGAGCCCAAAGTACAAGTAGGCATTCTGTTTGAACCGCAGATAGAATTCGTTTTGCTGAATCCGTATCGCATGGACGGAACGGAAGTCAGCGGCAAGCAGGTAGTGACCTACGACGAAGGCAAGATTCTCTGGAATGGACGCCGGTATGACGAACTACTGTTCGAACCGCAACACGAGCAGACCGATGCCTTCGAACTATTGGACGTTACCATCGGCATCAATTTCCATTGGGAGCGCAAGGAAGACCAGCGTTTTCTGGGTGCTCTCAAAATCATCGTTGAGAATGGAAAGCTCACCGGCATCAACGTCATCCATGTAGAAGATTATCTGACCAGCGTCATCTCCTCCGAGATGAGTGCCACCGCTTCTCTGGAGCTGCTCAAGGCACACGCTGTCATCTCCCGAAGCTGGCTACTGGCACAAATACAAAAGAATAAGGAAATCACCGAAGCCCAAGCTAACTACTCGGCCTTTACGCAGACCGACGAAGAGCTGATTCGCTGGTACGACCGAGAAGACCACACACGTTTCGATGTATGCGCCGACGACCATTGTCAACGCTACCAGGGCATTACACGTGCCTCTACCGATATTGTGAAACAAGCCATCTCCGCTACCCGCGGCCAGGTACTGACATCTGATGGTAAGATTTGCGACGCCCGTTTCTCCAAATGCTGCGGCGGTGCTTTCGAGGAGTTCCAATACTGCTGGGAAGACATCAAATATCCCTATCTTGCCCAACAACGAGACAGCAAAACGCACGCCACACTGCCCGATTTGACGCAGGAAGTCGAAGCGGACCGCTGGATTCGTACCTCCCCCGAAGCATTCTGCAACACCACCGACAAGAAAATCCTCTCGCAGGTACTCAATAACTATGACCAGGAGACTACGGACTTCTATCGCTGGAAAGTGGAATATACCCAGGAAGAGCTTTCAGCCCTCATTCTGAAACGTTCAGGCATTGACTACGGACAAATCATCGACCTTATCCCCATAGCCCGCGGAACCAGCGGACGCCTCTGGAAACTGAAGATTGTGGGAACCAAACGCACACTCACCATCGGCAAGGAACTGGAAATCCGCCGCACGCTCTCCACTTCACACCTCTACAGCTCTGCCTTCGTGGTAGACAAAGAGGAGTTGTCCGCCGAAGGCATTCCCGGACGCTTCATCCTCACCGGTGCCGGTTGGGGGCATGGTGTGGGACTTTGCCAAATAGGTGCAGCCGTGATGGGCGAGCAAGGGTATAAGTATGATGCAATACTGCTGCACTACTATATAGGTGCCAGCATTGACAAGCTGTATGAATAATCGAATAGAACACAATAAATCAATATCATGAACCATACAAAAAACATATCGCCATGGGCATGGGTACCCACCTTGTACTTTGCACAAGGCATTCCATATTTTATCGTAAACAACATCTCCGTGATGATGTTTACTAAAATGGGCGTACCGAACGGAGAAATGGCCTTGTTCACAAGCCTGCTCTATCTGCCATGGACTATCAAACCCTTCTGGAGCCCGTTTGTCGACATCATCAAGACCAAAAGATGGTGGACCCTTTCCATGCAGATTCTGATGTCTGTGGCATTCATCCTGCTGACGCTGTCCATTCCACGGCCGGACGAGGCGACTATGGCGGCCGGAACAACCCCCATCAGCATGTTCAGCATCACGCTAATGCTGTTCATCATCACGGCTTTTGCCTCTGCCACACACGACATTGCCGCCGACGGCTTCTACATGCTGGCACTGAAGCAGAGTGACCAGGCAGCCTTCGTTGGCATCCGAAGCACGTTTTACCGGCTCGCCTCTATCTTCGGACAAGGCGTGCTCGTAGCCATTGCCGGTGCCATCGAGCTGAGGACCGAAAACATTCCGTTGTCATGGACCATTACGATGCTGGTTACAGCCGTTCTGTTCAGCTTGGTGACGTTCTATCACCTCTTTGCAGTCCCCAAACCCGCCTCGGACAAGTCTACACTGGCAGCCGATGCCGCTACTGCGGGAGCCATATTCAGAGAATTCGGACGAACATTCGCCACCTATTTCACCAAACCGGGTGCATTGCTGGCCATCGTGTTCATGTTGCTGTACCGCCTGCCTGAGGCATTCCTCATCAAAATGTGTATGCCCTTCCTGGTGGCCTCCAAAGAATCGGGAGGTCTGGAACTCTCGACAGCAGAAGTAGGTATCGTATACGGCACCATCGGGGTCATATTCCTCACCCTGGGCGGTATCCTGGGAGGATTATTCGCATCACGCATCGGATTGAAAAAATCCATCTGGTGGATGGCAGGATGTATGACTCTGCCATGCCTGACGTTTGTCTATCTTGCCATTGCCCAGCCCGACAATCTGTTTGCCATCTCAACCGCCATCGCCATCGAACAATTTGGCTACGGCTTTGGTTTCACGGCCTACATGCTCTACATGATGTACTTCTCCGAAGGTGAATTCAAAACATCCCACTATGCCATCTGTACCGCATTCATGGCACTGAGCATGATGATACCAGGTATGTTTGCGGGATACATCCAGGAGGCTATCGGATATACGGACTTCTTCTGGTTGGTAATGATATGCTGTTTCGCCACGGTTGTTGTCACCATTTTTGCAGACAGAAGGATAGACCCGGAATATGGGAAAAAGTGATTAATGTTTAATGATTAGTTATGAAAAAGACTATTATAATATCCTTGCTCTGCCTCCTTTGCGGAGGTGCGATGCAAGCACAGAAGATAAGAATAAAGACCGGCATCGAGGTACTGAAAGAACAGAATTTCCGATGCCTGGAAGGTAAGCGTGTAGGATTGATTACCAACCCGACGGGTGTGGACAACCGGATGAAGTCCACCATCGACATCCTGCACGAGGCACCCAACGTGAACCTTGTGGCACTCTACGGCCCCGAACACGGTGTGCGCGGAGATGTGCATGCAGGCGACCATGTGACGGACATCAAAGACGCGACTACCGGACTGCCCGTCTATTCACTTTACGGAAAGACCCGCAAGGCCACACCGGACATGCTGAAAGACGTGGATGTATTGGTATATGACATCCAGGACATCGGTTGCCGTTCCTTCACCTACATCAGCACCATGGGGCTGGCCATGGAAGCCGCTGCCGAAAACGGCAAAGAATTCATTGTGCTGGACCGGCCCAATCCCGTAGGCGGATTGAAAATTGAAGGCAACTTGGTTGAAGATGATTGCATTTCTTTTGTAAGCCAGTTTAAAATTCCGTACCTTTACGCCCTCACTTGCGGTGAGCTGGCACTGATGCTCAATGGCGAGAAGATGTTGAAGGATGGGGAACAATGCAATCTCCACGTAGTGAAGATGAAAGGCTGGAAACGCAAGATGGATTATACCCAAACCGGACTGCAATGGGTTCCTTCCTCTCCACACATTCCACATCCACATTCTGCATTCTTCTATCCCGTCAGTGGAATCCTGGGAGAGCTGGGATATATGTCCATTGGTGTGGGGTATACCATTCCGTTCCAGATGTTTGCCGCGCCGTGGGTGGAAGCAGAGAAGCTGGCCGGAAACCTGAACCGTCTGAACGTACCGGGGGTTATCTTCAGACCGATGTACCTGAAACCGTTCTACAGTGTAGGCAAAGGTGAGTTGCTGCAAGGTGTGCAAGTGCACATCATGGATTTCGGCAAAGCACCGTTGAGCGACCTGCAATTCCTGGTCATGCAGGAAGTCGCCGCCCTCTATCCTGACCGTGCCGTGTTTGACCATGCCGACAAGGGACGTTTCTCGATGTTCGACAAGGTAAGTGGTTCGCGGCAGATACGCGAACGCTTTTCGAAGCGGAACCGTTGGGAAGATATACGCGACTACTGGTATAAGGATGCCGAAGACTTTCGTAAGTTGTCGAAAAAGTATTATTTATATAAATAGTTTTACAGACGAACAAAGAGGAAAGATAGCGATCATACTGAGGGTATCCCCATCAGCCCTGTTTATAGCCTACTTTGAAGAGAAATGATACGATAGTAAAAAAACAGATATGAAAGAGCGCAGTTACATGGCTTTCCTGCAGGAAACAAGCCAAATCATTCCGCAGGAAAGAATTTATACCGACGAACTTCGCCGGCTGGCTTGGGGTACGGATGCCGGTTTCTACCGCCTAATTCCTCAGATTGTAATCCGTTCAAAAGACGAGGACGAAGTTTCACAACTGTTGAAACTGGCTAGCCGCCACGAGTTACCAGTCACCTTCCGAGCGGCAGGAACCAGTTTGTCGGGACAAGCCATTAGTGACTCCATCCTCATCGTAGCCGGCAAGAATTGGGAAAAATACAGCATATCTGCCGACCATGAACAGATAACCCTCCAACCGGGCATCATCGGACAACGTGTGAACGAATTGCTGGCCCCCTACGGCCGCAAGTTTGCACCGGATCCCGCCTCGGTAAAAAGCGCCATGGTGGGCGGTATAGTCATGAACAATGCTTCCGGCATGAATTGCGGCACGCATGCCAACAGCGACAAAGTGCTTGTTTCCGCTCGCATCGTCCTAATGGACGGTACCCTGCTGGATACCGGAAATCCCGCCAGCCGCGCCTCCTTCGAAGTGACCCACCGCAACTTTATCCGCCGCATCTGCGCACTGCGTGACGAAATACGTACCAACGAAAAATTGGCTGAACGCATCCGTTACAAATATTCCATCAAAAACGTAACTGGGCTCAATCTACTGCCTTTTGTCCGTTTTGATGACCCGTTCGAAATCATCGCCCACCTCATGGTAGGTTCCGAAGGTACATTGGCATTCCTTTCGGAAGTGACGATGAAGACCGAATATGACTATCCCTACAAGGCCAGTGCTATGCTCTACTTCAAGACCATAAAAGAAGCGAGCCGCGCTGTGGTAGCCATGAAGAAGCTGGTCGGCAAAACCGGTGAATGGACAGTAAAAGGGGCTGAAATGCTGGACTACAAGAGCCTTTCTTCCGTCAACGACCCCATATTCCTGAAATACAAAGGTGAAGTTGCCTCCTCCACCCTCCCCGACGTAGAGCCGGGCGACGAAACCGGGCTAACCGCAGTGCTGACTGAAACCAAAGCCCGTACCCCCGAAGAACTCCAACAAAACATATCCACCATCGAAACATGCCTGCAAGCCTTCACAACTTATATTCCGGTACGCTTCACTGACCGTCCGGAGGAATATTCCAAATTCTGGGCCATCCGTTCCGGCATCTTCCCCTCTGTAGGAGGTACCCGCCAGCCGGGAACCACTTGCCTCATCGAAGACATCGCCTTCCACATTGAAGATCTTCCGGAGGCAACGGCAGAACTGCAACAGCTCATAGCCCGCCACGGATATAATGACGCCTGCATCTACGGCCATGCTCTCGAAGGAAACTATCACTTCATCATCAACCAGTCTTTCAGTACCCAAGCGGAAGTGAAACGCTACGAAAACTTGATGAATGACATCAAGACCTTGGTAGTAGATAAATATGACGGTTCCCTGAAAGCCGAGCATGGTACGGGCCGAAATATGGCTCCCTTTGTCCGCCATGAATGGGGAGATGACGCCTACAAAGCCATGAAAGCCGTCAAAGAGCTGTTTGACCCACAAGGATTGCTAAACCCCGGTGTCATATTCAATGATGACCCGCAATGCCATATCAAGAACTTCAAGCCGCTGCCTTTATTAATGGAAAATGGAAAAGGAACAATTGACAATGACGCTGTACCCCATTCTCAATTATCAACTGTCTATTCTCAATTAAACAAGTGTATTGAGTGCGGTTTCTGCGAAGTCAACTGTCTCTCCTGCGGCTTTACCCTTTCCTCGCGCCAGCGCATCGTGTTGCAGCGCGAAATATCCCGGTTGAAACAAAGCGGTGAGGACCCGACACGCCTTGCACTGCTCGAAAAGCAATACCGCTATCCCGGCAACCAGACTTGTGCCGGAGACGGTCTCTGCTCCATGTCGTGTCCGATGGGTATCAATACGGGTGACCTCACCCATGTAATCCGCCAGGAAGCATTGCCCAAAGGCAGTCTGGGATACAAAGCTGGAGACTTTGTCGCCAATCATTTTGCCGGTGTCAAGAGTACACTGCGTCCCATATTGTCCTTGGCCAATTTCAGCCACTCCCTATTAGGTACAAAGGCCATGGGCAATATTACCAAAGGCCTACATAATGCATTAGGCATACCTCTATGGACGCCGGCTATGCCAAAACCTCTCCGTCCTTATAATAAAGCAAAAGTAACTACTCCCCCTCCCTACGGAAAAGGGGGCAAGGAAAGAGAGGCCGTAGTTTATTTCCCCAGCTGCATCAACCAGACTATGGGTCTGGCCAAGAAGTCTCCCGTAGAGCAGCCATTGGTAAACAAAATGGTGTCTTTGTTACAAAAAGCCGATTACGAAATCATCTTCCCGAAAGATATGGACAAGCTTTGCTGTGGTACCATTTGGGAAAGCAAAGGGATGCTGGACATTGCCGACCGCAAGACAGCCGAACTGGAGGCCGCACTTTGGGAAGCCAGCGAACAAGGCAAATATCCTGTTCTCTGTGACCAAAGCCCTTGTTTGCACCGCATGCGCGAGTGCATCAAGAAGATGAAACTATATGAACCTGCGGAATTCATCTATACATTCTTACGTGACAAGCTGATTTTCACACCCATCAACCGCCCCGTAGCAGTCCACATCACCTGCTCCATGCGGAAAATGGGACTGGCAGATACCATTATAGCCCTTGCACGTCTCTGCTCCAGTAAAGTCATCGTACCGGAAGAAGTAGGTTGCTGCGGTTTTGCCGGAGACCGGGGATTCACCTATCCTGAGCTGAACTCGTACGCCCTACGCAAACTCCGTCCGCAAATAGAAGCATCCGGAGTGAGTATAGGCTACTCCAACAGCCGCACTTGTGAAATCGGATTGACAACAAACTCAGGTATCCCCTACGTATCCATCGCTTATCTGGTAGACGAATGTACAAAGGCGGCTGATAATTAGGATTGATAACTTAACACACAAATATTACAATGAACAGTACAAAAGTAAGCAAACGCATCCTTGCACTCGACATTCTTCGTGGTGTCACCATCGCAGGTATGATTATGGTAAACAACCCCGGTTCGTGGGGACATATCTATGCCCCCTTGCGACATGCAGAGTGGAACGGCCTGACTCCCACCGACCTCGTCTTTCCTTTCTTCATGTTTATCATGGGAATTTCTACGTACATTTCCCTGAAGAAATACAACTTCGAGTTCAGCCACACCACCGGCATGAAGATACTGAAACGTACCATCGTCATTTTCCTTATAGGCATGGCTATCGGCTGGTTCTCGCGTTTCTGCTATTACTGGGCCTCCGCTCCGGACGACCTTAGTTTCGGAGAGAAACTATGGGCTTCTGTCTGGACATTCGACCGTATCCGTATTCTGGGTGTCATGCAACGGCTGGCCCTTTGCTACGGTGCAGCCTCCATCATTGCACTAACCATGAAGCATAAACATATACCTTATCTGATCGCCAGCCTATTGATAGGTTACTTCATACTGTTGATGTGTGGTAACGGTTTTGCCTATAATGAAACAAACATTCTTTCCGTGGTAGACCGTGCTATCCTAACCCCTGCACACATGTACAAGGATAACGGCATAGATCCCGAAGGTTTGTTAAGTACTATCCCTGCCATTGCACACGTGTTGCTGGGATTCTGTGTAGGACGGCTGATGCTGGACGGCAACAAGTCAGAAGACCGTGCCTCATTTCTCAATTCGCAACTTATCACACTGTTTCTGGTAGGTGTTATCCTTACTTTCTCCGGTTTCTTGCTAAACTACGGTTGTCCTATCAATAAGAAAATATGGTCTCCTACCTATGTACTCGTCACTTGCGGACTGGCATCCAGTTTTCTGGCATTGCTTATCTGGATTATTGATGTAAAAGGCTATAAGAAGTGGAGCATGTTTTTCGAGGCATTCGGTGTGAATCCGCTGTTCATGTATGTATTGGGCGGCGTACTTAGCATACTTTTCGGTAGCATCAGCTTCCCGTGGGGAGACGGCAGCATCAGTATACACGGATTCTTATATAATATAGTCCTCATGCCCGTTTTCGGTGAAACCGCCGGTTCCCTTGCCTTTGCCTTGCTGTTTATCGCCATTAACTGGTGTATCGGCTACCAGTTGTACAAACGAAAAATATATATCAAGATATAAGAATAAAGATGAAGGATTAGGGATTAATGTTTAATGATATCACCTTTATTATATGCAATACCCTAATCCTTAATCCATCATCCCTAATCCTTAATCCTTAAAAACTATTTTATATGATTTTAATAGCAGACAGTGGCTCTACAAAAACCGATTGGTGTGTTGTAGAGAATGGAGTACTTATCCAACAGATATTCACGAAGGGTACAAACCCTTTCTTTCAGTCGGAAGAGGAAATCAGTAATGAAATAGCAACAGCGCTATTACCTCAGCTGAAAACAAGTGAACTGGATGCCGTATACTTTTATGGTGCAGGATGCGGATTTCCCGACAAGATAAGTATGGTGCACCGTGCCATTACCAAACACCTCAATGTGAAAAATGAAGTGGAAGTCAATACCGATATGCTGGCTGCCGCACGTGGCCTCTGCGGACATGACTCAGGCATTGCCTGCATCATGGGAACCGGTTCCAACTCATGTTATTATGACGGGAAAAGCATTGTCACCAATGTATCTCCTCTCGGATTCATCTTGGGAGACGAAGGTAGCGGAGCCTGCTTGGGCAAACTACTAGTAGGCGATATCTTGAAAAATCAGATGACACCCGAGCTGAAAGAGAAATTCCTCAAACAGTTCGACCTGACACCTGCTGATATCATCGACCGTGTCTACCGTAAACCTTTCCCCAACCGTTTCCTGGCAAGCTTGTCACCATTTCTTGCACAGAATCTGGGTGAACCTTGTGTACGCGCTCTGGTACTGAACAGCTTTAAGGCATTCCTTAAACGCAACGTCATGCAATATGAAGACTATCAGCATCAAAAAGTACATTTCATCGGTTCAGTAGCCTTCTATTACAAGGAAGTTCTGGCAGAAGCTGCCAAAGAAATGGGTATCCAACTGGGTGCAATCATCAAGAGCCCCATGGAAGGACTCATCAAATATCACAACTGAAAGTGACAAATCGTAAATAGTAAATCGTCAAATAGTAAATAGCCTTATGTTCGTAAAAATCTCAGAGCAACCATCGCTCTACAATGACTTGGAAAAGAAATCAGTCCGTGAAATTCTGGAAGACATCAATACCGAAGACCAGAAAGTGGCGCTTGCCGTACAGAGGGCAATCCCTCAAATAGAAAAGTTGGTAACCCAGATTGTACCCCGCATGAAACAAGGCGGACGCATCTTCTACATGGGTGCGGGTACCAGTGGACGTCTGGGCGTACTCGACGCTTCGGAAATTCCACCGACTTTCGGTATGCCCCCCACGCTGGTTATCGGCTTGATTGCCGGTGGTGACACTGCATTGAGAAATCCGGTAGAGAATGCCGAAGATGACATTCACCGCGGTTGGGAAGAACTGACGGAACGCAATATTACAGATAAGGATACGGTCATCGGTATTGCTGCATCCGGTACCACCCCCTACGTGATTGGTGCCATGCACGAGGCACGCGAACACGGCATACTGACCGGCTGTATCACCAGCAACCCGGACTCTCCAATGGCAGCAGAGGCAGATGTAGCCATCGAAATGATTGTAGGGCCTGAATATGTGACGGGAAGCTCACGCATGAAATCGGGAACAGGACAGAAAATGATACTGAATATGATTACTACTTCCGTCATGATACAGTTGGGACGCGTGAAAGGCAACAAAATGGTGAATATGCAGCTCAGTAACAAAAAGCTTGTGGACCGTGGTACCCGTATGATTGTAGAGGAACTCGGACTGGACTATGGCAAAGCCAAGGCACTGCTGTTGATGCACGGCTCGGTGAAGAAGGCAGTGGATGCGTACAGAGCCCCTCGTGCCACTAAAGAGGAAGAATAGTTTCAAGAACAATTAACCCGATTAATTATCCCCTTCCCCTTTCAAGAGTGTGTCAAAACCCCTTTCATAGGGGGGCGGGGCAAATCTTTTTATTATGAAAGCAATCTGTTTTTTTCTTTTTTCTCTTTGTCTGCAAGTTGCCACTGCGCAGCCTTTGCAGCGTGTAGCTCCTGAACAGGTGGGAATGGACTCCCGCAAACTGATGTATGCCGATGAAGCGATTGAAACGGCTATCGCCAACAAGGATATTCCCGGCGCCGTACTTGCCGTAGTGCGCAATGGGAAAATGGCATACTTGAAAGCCTATGGTAACAAGCGCATCTACCCCAGTGTAGAGCCAATGACTACCAATACCATCTTTGATATGGCATCATGCAGCAAATCCATGTCGACTGCCGTATGTACAATGATACTGGCAGAACACGGCAAGCTCCGCATGCTGGACCCCGTCAGCCTCTACATACCCAATTTTAAGAATTGGGAGAGTGCAGACGGCAAAGAGAAGAAGGTAATCCGCATTGCCGACCTGATGACACATACTTCCGGACTGCCCCCATACGCACCGGTAGGCGAACTTGAAAAGCAATACGGTTCCCCCAATCCGGATGGTCTTATGGAATACATCGCTACTTGCAAACGTGACTTCAAGCCACAGACAGATTTCCAATACAGTTGCCTCAACTTCATCACCCTGCAGCATATCATCGAGACAATAAGCGGCCAAAGTCTGCGTGATTTTGCCCGTGAAAACATATTTGATGTACTCGGCATGGAGCATACCGACTATCTGCCCTGCCAACGTGACAAGAATGGCAAATGGATAAATACAACAGATGCAAACTGGGCAGGTATCACCGAAGGAAACTGGCACAATGCCATCGCGCCAACCGAAAAACAACCTGACGGGCAAGTCCTCTGCGGACAAGTACACGACCCGCTGGCCCGTATCATGAACGGAGGCATCAGCGGCAACGCCGGAGTATTCTCCTGTGCCGAAGATATTGCCGTGCTCTGCGCAGCCCTGCAGAACGGAGGCGAATGGAACGGCCGCCGTATCCTGAGCCCGCTGGGTGTAAAAAAAATGCGTACCGTGCCACGCGCCACAGCCAGTCTGGGACGTACTCTCGGCTGGGACTGCTTTACAGCATACGCCTCTAACAACGGGGACTTGTTCGGCCCGAACACCTATAGCCATACCGGATATACGGGTACTTCCATCGTTATTGACCCAGACAATGACACTTCTGTCATACTGCTTATCAATGCCGTGCATCCGGAAGACGGGCATAGCGTGGTTCGTCTGCGTTCATTGGTTGCCAACGCTGTAGCCGCTTCCATCTGTCCCGTTCCGCACATCTATACAGACCATTACTACAAACGCTTCCTACAGTTTATGGATGAGCCTGCCATTACAAGCAAAGACATCGTCATGCTTGGCAACAGCCTGACTGAAGGCGGTGGTGACTGGTCGGCACGCCTCGGCAAGAAGAACGTACGCAACCGTGGCATTATCGGTGACGAAGTGATGGGTATCTACGACCGTCTGCACCAGATACTCCCCGGACATCCCGCCAAGCTGTTCCTACTTATCGGAGTCAACGATATTTCCCACAATTTGACGTCGGACAGCATTGTAAGTATGATTCGTACAACCGTGGAACGTATTCAGAAAGAATCTCCCGATACGAAACTATACTTGCAAAGCCTGCTTCCTTTCAATGAAAGTTTCGGCCGGTACAAAAGCCTGACTGGGAAAACCGATATAATCCCCGAAGTCAACCTTCGTTTGGAAGCACTTGCCAAAGAAAAAAACATCGCTTATATCAACCTCTTCCCCTTGTTTACAGAGAAGGGAACGAATGTACTGCGCAGCGAACTAACCAACGACGGGTTGCATTTGAATGAGGATGGATACAAGATTTGGGTAAAGGCCATCAAGAAGAAAATATAGACTCCTCTATTATAAATAATAAAAAAGTGGTGAAGAAAAATCTTCACCACTTTTTTATTATTTATACCGGTTATTCTACGATGCGCTCCAGCAACAAATCGAACGTCAATGCGGTATATCCAGGGATTGTTCCATCACTATTACCACTGGATCCATAGGCGCTCTGCCAAGGTATATAAAGCATCCAACGCTCGCCTACCCGCATTAACTGCAAGGCTGCTGTCCATCCGGGAATTACATTTGCAACACCAAAAGTGGTTGGGGAATCAAAAGCTGTCGGTGCTTTCAACGAATTCAATGGAATATTAGTATCCAAAGCACTATACCCATCAAAATTTCCGTCAATTTGATCACCGACAATTAAAGTTCCGTAATAAAAAGCACTGACAGTAGAATGGTATCCCATATATAACGGACGTTCCCCTGTTTCATTCTTCACAAGCTTCTTGCAATATACATACTGGGCACCTTCGGTAGTGCTGGCAGTCGTCTGTATGGCATACAGTTTCCCGAGTTCCATAGCATCAGCCTGCTCTGCTGTGGCAACATAGTTCTCGCCAGTCAGCCTTTTTATCGAGTCAGCAAATGCCTCATTGCGTTCTCTCCAGTTATCATACTTCCCAGCCTCCTCCACTTCTTCACAAGAAATAAAAGCACCCACCAGCAACAGCAGGAAAGGCAAAAACAAAAGGGACTTTTTCATTTACTATTTTACTATTTTACTATTTACTATTTCAGTTTGTTCACGCATCAGTCTATTCCGTAACCGGTTTATTGCAACGTTTTCAGCAGTGATGTAATGCTTACACGGTCTGCAATGATATTGTTCAGTTCGGAGATAGCCACACGTTCTTGCTTCATGGTGTCACGGTTACGCAAGGTCACGCAATTGTCCTCCAATGTCTGGTGGTCCACAGTTACACAGTACGGAGTACCGATGGCATCCTGACGGCGGTAACGCTTGCCGATGGAGTCTTTCTCGTCATACTGGCAATGGAAGTGGAACTTCAAGTTGTCAATGATTTCGCGTGCCTTTTCGGGCAGTCCGTCTTTCTTTACCAACGGCATCACAGCCAGCTTCACCGGAGCCAGAGCAGCGGGAAGTTTCAATACTACGCGCGTTTCACCGTTCTCCAGCTTCTCTTCACAGTAGGAAGCAGACATGATGCTGAGGAACATACGGTCTACGCCTATCGAGGTTTCGATGACATACGGAGTATAGCTTTCGTTGGTTTCAGGGTCGAAATACTTGATGTTCTTACCGGAGAATTTCTCATGCTGGGACAAGTCAAAATTAGTACGGCTGTGAATACCTTCCACTTCCTTAAAACCGAAAGGCATCAGGAACTCGATGTCTGTAGCAGCATTGGCGTAGTGTGCCAGTTTGTCGTGGTCGTGGAAACGGTAATGGTCGTCGCCAAAGCCCAGCGCCTTGTGCCATTTCAGACGAGTAGCCTTCCAGGTCTTGAACCAGTCAAGCTCCGTACCCGGCTTCACGAAGAACTGCATTTCCATCTGCTCGAACTCGCGCATGCGGAAGATGAACTGGCGGGCTACGATTTCGTTACGGAAAGCCTTACCAATCTGGGCGATACCGAAAGGAATCTTCATGCGACCGGTTTTCTGTACATTCAGGTAATTTACGAAGATACCTTGTGCCGTTTCCGGACGAAGGTATATCTTCATGGCACCATCGGCGGTAGAGCCCATTTCTGTTGAGAACATCAGATTGAACTGACGCACCTCTGTCCAGTTCTTTGTGCCACTGATAGGGCAAACGATTTCTTCGTCAAGGATAATCTGACGGAGTTCGTCCAGATTATTATCGTTCAAAGCCTTGGAAAAGCGTTCATGCAAGGCATCACGCTTGGCCTGGTGTTCCAACACACGCCCGTTGGTACTGCGGAACTGAGCCTCATCGAAAGCCTCACCAAAACGCTTGGCAGCTTTGGCCACTTCTTTGTTTATCTTGTCATCGTACTTAGCAAGCTGGTCCTCTATCAACACATCGGCACGATAACGTTTCTTGGAATCGCGGTTGTCAATCAAAGGGTCATTGAAAGCATCTACGTGTCCGCTGGCTTTCCAGATGGTGGGGTGCATAAAGATTGCTGAGTCGATACCGACAATATTTTCGTGCAGCAGTACCATACTCTGCCACCAGTATTGCTTGATGTTATTTTTTAGTTCCACACCCATCTGACCATAGTCATACACAGCTCCCAGTCCATCATAAATCTCGCTGGAAGGGAACACAAAACCATATTCCTTACAGTGTGATACGAGTTTCTTAAAAACGTCTTCTTGTGCCATTTTCTGTTGTATCTAAATTAATTTGAATCTTATTTTCAGCTAAAAAGCGCCACAAAGATAGGGATTTATATCGTAAGTAGGACACAGAGGGTATTAATTTATCTTATTCCACCTTTTGAACGGACGCACCGAAGCATAAAATTACAATTCCCTATTGGTAGGATACGAGCGTTTCTACACTTGAAAATAGATACAAGCAAAATACTTACCCTCATTACTTCCACCTACAAGAAGACATTAAATATTACATTTCACCCTTTCCAACCAGCCGATATGCTTCCCTGACCACTTCCTGCGGATAGCCGCACATCTCGATAATCCGGATGGCATTACGTTCCGTCACCGGTCCCGGCTTCAACTTATAATCAAAAGACAATGTATTGTCGGCAACACACTCACAAAAATGAAACAATTCATATTCGTCCTCAAGTAAGGAAGCCAGTTCGACATCGTGAGTGGAAGCAAACACAATACTGTTCTTGTGCGCCAAAGCAGACAGCACAGCTTTGGCTATAGCTATCCGTTCCACCGTATTCGTCCCCTTGAACAACTCGTCCAGCAGGAAAAACCGCCAACACTCCTTTCCGGCTTCCAGCATCTCTCGAACAATTTGCACCTCCTGCAGAAAGAAACTTTTTCCTTCCATCAGACTATCCTCCAGATGGATAGCAGAATATAATGCAGCATCCATAGGAAAACGGAAACTGTGGGCAAAACAAGTATGGAGCACTTGTGCGGAAAACAGGTTAAGTCCAATGGCACGGATAAAAGTTGTCTTACCGGACATATTGGAACCGGTAACAAGGACAGATTTGCCACAGAGTGTAATGTCATTAGGGATACAACGTTCTATAAGCGGATGATAAAGCCCCTCTGCATGAAATGTTTCACCCTCACCGCAAGCTTCCGGTAAAACATAATAGGGCAGCCCATCCCGGAGCTCGGAAACAGAGCAAAGCACATCCACCAGTCCGAAATAGCGGAAAACCTCTTCAATCTGTTCCTGTTTACCCTGCAATAGAAAGAAAGCCTTGGAAACCGGAATAACTTCCCGCAGAAAAAACACATTCACTATCTCGGTGAAGAAATAAGCGAAAATGGCGATGTCGCTCTCCAGTCTGATACTGAAACGGAAAGTGGAAAGTTTCTTTCGCAACGGATGCAATGCCTGCAAAGTCTTTTGGATATCCCGATGCACGGATGCACACAACGGAATCTGTGCCAACTTCTCCGCTTGCCTGAGCAACTGCCATAACTGAGGAATGGAAAAGAAATAGCCCTGAATCCGAGCCTTGCTGTGATAGTGCAGTACCATGTTCACCAATACCGATGTGCACAAAATCCCCAGAACATAAAGCGAAGACGTAATGTAAACCATTCCCAACAAAACAAAAGGCACGAATTGCAAGATAGTCAGCAAACGGTAAAAGCGGCGGGAATACACGGGATGGGAAATGGAGAACAACGATGCAATGGTATAAGCATCCGGCGTATCCAGCTTCCGCAACTCCGACCGGATTCCTGCACGCAACTCCTTGTCGGCAGAAAGCTTGCGAATCACCTCCTCTTGTTCCGAAATCTCCGAAAGACGGTTGTAATGCAACACGTCGTAAAGGTACTGTCGGCCCACACAAGAAGAAGTACGGTCAGCCCATTCGAAAAAATCATCCAGATTGAGGTCGTCCCAGGTTTTCTGTGACACCAAATGTTCTGTCTCCCTCGCCGACCGGTACTCGTGGTATAGCGATATATCCGAAAATGACTGTTCCATCAAAGAATTATTTGGAATGATGCACAAAAATAATGAAAAGATTGCATTCTATCTAATTTCCTTGCTGCTTTCCCTATATTATGTTTACTTTGCGGATACAAACACTTTTCATTACTTCACCATTAAAATTATAACAAGATGAAACACATTTTTTTCACATTGACACTGTTTTTACTGGCCTTACTGTCAACATCATGCGGAAACAAGAAAGTAGCATATCAGAATCCCCTGCCCATGGCCTTCGGAGACCCATTCCTGCTGAAAGCTTCCGACGGCAAATACTATATGTACGGAACGGGCGGAGTATCGAACGGTTTTAAAGTATACTCCTCCGATGACCTGGTGACATGGACAGACGAGGGTCCCATCTATCAAGGCGGCACCTCCGACTCATGGGCCACCGACTGTTTCTGGGCACCCGAAGTGTATGAACGGAACGGCAAATACTACCTATGGTTCAGCGCCAACTGGAAAGAAAATCCCACTAAAGAGCAAGAGAACTTCCGTATCGGTGTAGCCGTAGCCGATAAGCCTACGGGCCCTTTCAAAGACCTGTTCAACCAACCGGTATTCGACCCCGGCTATCCTATCATCGACGCAAACATACTCTTTGACGATGCTACCGGAAAGACCTACCTCTACTACTCCCGCTGCTGCTACAAACATGCCGTTGAAAGCGAAGTTTCAGCATGGGCTAAAGAAAAGGGCTGGTTTGACGAGATTGAGGAAAGTTGGATTTACGGCGTGGAACTGAAACCAGATTTCTCCGGTATCATCGGAGAACCGGTAGTACTGCTTTGCCCACCCCAGACAATGGACGACCCTCAAGCGGAATGGGAAAACCGCTCGGTGACTTCACATGAAGTCAACAGACGCTGGACAGAAGGCTCGTATATCGTGAAGCACAAAAATCTCTATTATATGCTGTACTCTGCAAACTTTTTCGGAGGAAAAAATTACGCGGTGGGTTATGCTACCTCCCAGAACCCCTTAGGACCATTCACAAAAGCTGCCAACAATCCGGTGCTACAAAAGAACACAGAGCAAGGCGGCATCGTGACCGGAACCGGGCATTGTATGCTCATTGATATTCACAACCGACTCTATTGCGTTTATCATGGACGCACCGAAACCACTGGTGATGAACGAATGGTATTCATTGACCCGGCAGAAATCCAACCGGATGGAAAACTGGTGGTCCACGGACCGAATACCGGCTCACAGCAAATTGAGCATTGAATGTAGCCAAGCAAACACCGGCGCGTTGAGGCATACAGTTAAAAAACTATCGTACCGGTTTCCTATAATAGAATTAAATTAGTATTTTTGCCTGCAACTGAAAAATCAGTAATATCATAGAATAGACAATTCCCGAACAAATATGAGCGAAGATTTTGAAGCACCGAAAGATGATTTGGACAAGGAACTCCCGGCCGGGAGCGAAGAACACTCGGATTACAAACCTGCGGACGCAAAGGATGCCAATATAAAACACCAATTGAGCGGCATGTACCAGAATTGGTTTCTGGACTACGCCTCATACGTTATATTGGAACGTGCCGTACCCCATATCATGGATGGTCTGAAACCCGTACAGCGGCGTATCCTCCACTCCATGCGCCGCATGGAAGACGGGCGCTACAACAAGGTGGCGAACATCGTAGGACATACCATGCAGTTCCATCCGCACGGTGATGCTTCTATCGGCGATGCTCTGGTACAACTGGGACAAAAGGACTTGCTCGTGGATTGCCAGGGAAACTGGGGTAACATTCTGACGGGTGACAGCGCCGCTGCCCCCCGTTATATCGAAGCACGTCTCTCCAAGTTCGCACTGGACGTGGTATTCAACCCCAAGACCACCGAATGGAAACTCTCTTATGACGGGCGAAACAAAGAACCGGTTACACTACCGGTAAAATTCCCACTGCTGCTTGCACAAGGTGTGGAAGGTATTGCCGTAGGCTTGTCGTCCAAGATATTGCCACACAACTTCAATGAACTGTGCGACGCTTCCATCAGCTATCTGCACAACGAAGAATTCAAGCTGTACCCCGACTTCCAGACGGGAGGCAGTATCGATGTATCCAAATACAACGACGGTGAACGTGGCGGTGCGATACGCGTGCGCTCCAAAATAGAAAAGATAGACAACAAGACACTTGCCATTAAGGAAATTCCTTACGGAAAAACGGTGGCCAGTGTATGCGACTCCATCGTAAAGGCCAGCGAAAAAGGAAAAATCAAGATACGTAAGGTAGAGGACCTGACATCCGGCAGTGTGGAAATATTAGTGCATCTAGCCCCGGGTGTATCATCCGACAAGACCATCGATGCCCTCTATGCCTTCACCGACTGTGAAGTGAGCATCTCTCCCAACTGCTGTGTCATCGACGACCAAAAGCCCCACTTCCTCACCGTGAGTGATGTATTGCGCAAATCAGTCGACAACACATTGGCACTGCTACGCCAGGAACTGGAAATCCGTAAGGGAGAGATACTGGAAAGCCTGCATTTCGCTTCACTCGAAAAGATATTCATTGAAGAACGTATTTACAAGGATAAGGAGTTTGAACAAGCCAAAAACATGGATGCCGCCTGCGAACATATCGATGAGCGCCTGACTCCCTACTACCCGACTTTCATCCGCGAAGTGACCAAGGAAGACATCCTCCGGCTGATGGAGATAAAGATGGCACGTATCCTCAAGTTCAACTCCGACAAGGCAGAGGAACTGATAGCACGCATGAAGAAGGACATAGAGGAGATAGACCGCCATCTGGCAAACATCGTGGAATATACCGTCGACTGGTTCCGTATGCTGAAAGACAAGTACGGCAAAGGCTTCCCCCGCCACACGGAACTGCGTAACTTCGACACCATCGAGGCAACCAAAGTCATCGAAGCCAACGAAAAGCTGTACATCAACCGCGAAGAGGGGTTCATCGGAACTGGATTGAAGAAAGACGAATTCATAGGCAACTGCTCGCCCATAGATGACGTGATTATCTTCTTCCGCGATGGAAAATATATCATTACCCCAGTGGCCGACAAGAAGTTCGTAGGCAAGAATATACTTTATGCCAACATTTTCAAGAAGAACGACAAACGTACCATCTACAATGTCTGCTACCGTGACGGTAAGGAGGGGACAAGCTATATCAAGCGTTTTGCCGTCACTTCCGTGGTGCGTGACCGCGAATACGATGTGACGCAGGGCACCCCCGACTCCCGTATCACCTACTTCACCGCCAACCCCAACGGCGAAGCCGAAATCATCAAGGTAACCCTGAAACCCAATCCCCGCGTACGCCGCATCATCTTCGAGGAGGATTTCAGCAATATCAATATCAAGGGACGGCAGGCCATGGGAAATATACTCACGAAACTCCCCGTACACAAGATAGCCTTGAAACAGCGCGGAGGCTCCACCCTGGGCGGACGGAAAGTCTGGTTCGACCGTGACGTGCTGCGCCTCAACTACGACGGTCGCGGAGAATATCTCGGAGAATTCCAGAGCGAAGACACCATCCTTGTCGTACAGAACAGCGGAGAGTTCTATGCCACCAACTTCGACCTGAACAATCACTATGACGACGGCATACGCGTATTGGAGAAATACGATCCGAACAAAGTATGGACCGCCGTACTCTACGATGCCGACCAGCAGAACTATCCTTACATCAAGCGTTTCTGCTTCGAAGTAACCGCCCGCAAGCAAAACTATTTAGGAGAAAACAAGAACAGCAGCCTCATTCTGCTGACAGACGAGTGCTACCCACGTTTAGAAGTGGTGTTTGGCGGTCACGACAATTTCCGAGAGCCGATGGTGGTGGAAGCAGACGAATTCATCGCCGTGAAAGGCTTCAAAGCAAAAGGCAAGCGCCTAACCACCTATACTATAGAAACCATCAACGAACTGGAGCCTACCCGTCAACCGGAACCCTCGCAGGAAACCGAAGAGCAGGAAACGGATGAAGAACCGGAAATTCTGGACCCCGACCACGGTAAAAGTGAAGGGGACATACTGGACGAGCTGACAGGACAGATGAAGCTGTTTTGATGAAGAATGAGAATGAAGGATTAGGGATTGGCTGACGATTACTAATTTGTAATTGAGAATTTAATATGTACGTATACAAGATAATAATCCTATGCGGACTGCTCTTGGGAAGTGCCGGACTGAAAGCACAAGAAGCACAATGCAGCATCGACCGGGAGCTACGGGCTGACTCCACCAACCGCAACCGTATCATCACTCGTGCCACCATGTATGGTATCGGCTTCACCAACGTGTTCGACACTTATCTTTCACCTCAGGAGTACAAGGGAATCGATTTCCGTATCTCCCGCGAAAGCATGCGGATGACACGGTTGATGGGCGGCAACGTATCTCTGCAAACTTTCTTCCAGGCAGACTTGGGATACACACACAATAAAGTAGACAATAACAATACATTCTCCGGACTGGCCAACTGGAACTACGGCCTGCATTATAATTTTCCAATCACGGGCAATTTCAAACTGCTTGCCGGAGGAGTCGGCGACTTCAACGGTGGCTTTGTCTATAATCTGCGCAACGGAAACAACCCCGCCCAAGCACGTGCCTATATCAACCTTGCCGCATCGGGAATGGCTATTTGGGACTTACGCATCAAGAACCGTCCCATCACACTACGCTATCAGGTGAATCTTCCTTTGGCAGGTATCATGTTCATGCCCAACTATGGACAGTCCTACTACGAGATATTTACGTTGGGACATTGGGACGGAGTAGTGAACTTCACCTCCCTGCACAACCAGCCCTCTCTGAGACAAATGCTGACCGCCGACTTTCCGGTGGGACGTGCCCGAATGCGTTTTGCTTACATATGGGACGCACAACAGTCCAAAGTAAACGAAATAAAGACACATACTTACTCGCACGTATTCATGGTGGGGTTCGTAAAGGAACTCTATCTGTTTCCTAACAAGAGAAAGTAAAAAGTGACAAGGTGATAAATGATAAGACGATAAGGATAATGTGCATGAAAAGAATATATATCTTAATAATTTGGAGTGCCCTACTCATGTTACTGCCCCTATTGAACGGATGTATTCGTGAGGAAGAGGTTAACAATACCCCACAAGGCAATTTCGAAGCCTTGTGGAAAATAATAGACGAACAGTACTGTTTCCTGGACTACAAGCAAATAGATTGGAATGCCATTCATGACAAGTACCAACCGCTCATCACCCCGGGAATGAGCTACGACGGTCTATTTGAAATATTAGGTAACATGCTTGCCGAGTTGAAAGACGGACATGTCAACTTGTACTCTTCTTCCAACATGGCACGCTACTGGGACTGGTATCTGGATTATCCCCGTAACTTCAACGAAAGTATCATTGAAAAGTACCTGGGAAGAGACTACCGCATTGCCGGAGGCGCCAAATATACCATCTTGGAGGACAACATAGGATATATCTATTACGGTGATTTCTCCAGCGGCATCGGAAACGGCAACCTGGATGAGATTCTGTTATACCTTTCCGCTTGCAATGGCCTGATTATCGACGTGCGCAACAACGGTGGCGGCAACTTGACAAACGCCACCCGAATGGTACAACGTTTCACGAATAAAAAAGTACTGACGGGATATATTCAGCACAAAACTGGCAAAGGCCATAGCGATTTTTCAGATCCGACTCCCATTTATGTAGAACCTTCCAACAGTATCCGCTGGCAAAAAAAGGTAATTGTCCTGACAAATCGTCATTCCTATAGTGCAACCAATGATTTTGTCAATTCCATGCGCTGTTTTCCCAATGTCACCTTGGTTGGTGATAAAACCGGCGGAGGGTCGGGCCTGCCATTCTCTTCGGAACTGCCCAACGGATGGGGAGTACGCTTTTCTGCCAGCCCGCACCTCGATGCCCAAAAACAGCATATCGAGTTCGGCATCGACCCAGACAAAAAGGTGGATATGAGCAAAGAAGATGAGAACAATGACCTGGATACCATCATTGAGGAAGCAAGAAAAATGCTGAAAGTGACTTCCTAAAACGACTTTATCTAAAAAACAATTTGCCAAAACGAAAATTCTTTCTATCTTTGCCACCGCTAATCGGAATTATTCCGCGGATGTGGCGTAATTGGCAGCCGCGCCAGACTTAGGATCTGGTGCCGTGAGGCGTGTAGGTTCGAGTCCTATCATCCGCACAATCCCTATAATAATTTTCAAAAGACAAACAACTAAGAGGGGAGGATATTCATTAAGAAGCATCCTCCCTAACTGCTTCAAGTACCTTTTTTATCTCATCAAAACACAATATTTAGAATACTTATTGTATCTTTGCTTCCAAGAAACACTTCGATTAACCTAAAAAATGAAACAAAATACGATAAGACCGATGCTTTTCAAGCGTTGGGTAGTGTGCCTTTTATTGTTTATTCTCTTCATCCAGGCCAGGGCTTCTTCCTTCATGCCCGCCGTCACCAACTATCTTGCCAAAGACTATGAAGCCGGTTATCAGAACTGGGCATGTGCGCAAGGTAGCAACGGCGAAATGTTTTTCGGCAACAGCCAAGGACTCCTGGTATATGACGGTTATCGCTGGACACTACACAAAGTACCGGGAAACCATATTGTACGTTCAGTATACGTCAAGGAAGATCGCATCTATGTGGGGGCATTCGAGGAATTCGGCTATTTCAAGTATTCGGAGGCAGGCACTCTCCGGTACCATTCTTTGAGCAAATTCCTGAAGAATTTCCCCATGGAGAACAACGAGATATGGAACATTGTAGAGCTGGACGGCCGCATCTACTTCCAGTCGTTCAGCGCATGGTTCTCCTACGACGGGAAAATGGTACGCGCTTTCCGCAACAGACAACAACAGCCGCTCTACTTCTACAACCAAAACGGACATATCTACACACAAATGATTGATGAAGGCTTCTATGAATTCGACGGCAAGGAGTTCCATCACCTCTTTCCCCGCAGCAAAGTGAACGATGACAATGTAGTGGCATTACTGCCCGACGGAAACAACAGCTTCCTGATGGTCACGGAGAACAACGGACTGTTCCGCTACACGGGTGACATCACCCCCTGGAAAACAGACATTGATGCAGAGCTGAAGAAACAGCGGGTGAACCGCGCCGTCATGACCAATGACTCCATATTCATGATAGGTACAGTCCTAAACGGCATATACGCCATCGACCGCAAAGGACATTGCCTCTGGCACTTCAATCTGGATAACCGTTTGGACAACAACACAGTCCTGGGACTGTTCTGTGACAAAGACAACAACGTATGGGCAGCATTGGACGACGGCATCGCATACATCCACCACAACTCCCCCGTCATGCTACTGACCCCTGCCAACCATGAAACCAAGCTGGGTATGGTGTACGACATAGCCCACCGGGGTGACTGTTTCTATCTGGCCACCAACCAGGGCTTGTACGAATACCACCAGATTACCGGAAATATGCGTTTGCTTCCCCATAGCGAAGGACAGAACTGGTATGTAAAGGACATTGACGGGCAACTCTTTGCAGGTAACAATGCCCATACCTTATTAATAGGCGAAAAAGGGAACGTTTCCGTCATAAGCAATACCAACAGCAGTACGTGTCTGATTAAGTGCACCCTCTATGGCGAAGAGATACTGTTGGAATCATCCTACGCCAATTTGCGTATCTATAAAAAGAAGAACGGTCAATGGACCTTTTCGCATGTCGTAGACGGCTTCATTGCACCGGTCATGCACTTGGAGGTTGACCAAAGCGGTGTCATCTGGGCTTCACACATGTATCAGGGAGTCTATAAAATAGTCTTGAGCGATGACTTGTCGGCTGTAAAAAGCGTACGGCACATCTCCCATTTAGGCTCGGAATATATCATCGGCCCTATCCAAGTAATGAAAATGCGGGGACGTATCGTCTTTTCCAGTCCCAATGGCTTCTATACCTATGACGACATCACCCGGCAGATTATCCCCTTCCAAAAGCTGAATACCATTCTGCCTTACATCAGGAATGCCCATTCTGTGGTATCCGTCACGAACGACCGCTTCTGGCTGTCCGGTTCACATGAGTATGCACTGGTAGAGTACGCGGAAGGAGAGTACATCGTGAAACAACGCATTCTCATCGAACTGTTTGATTCTCCATGTATAGAGAACTACAACAATGTGTTCGTTGACAATGACGTTGTCTATTTTAATCTAAATAACGGAATCGCCAGTTACAGCAAAAACACAGACAGCCTCAGTCCAACGTTGGAGTCCGCCCTATCACTGAGCTCTGTCATTTGCTCTTCTTCAGATAAAAAGGAGAAACGCCTGCCTCTGCAGGGAAATGTCGAACTGGAAAGCAATTACCGGGATTTGCTGTTCTCGGTAAGCCTGCCGCATTACAATAAATTGTCCGTACATTTCCATTATGTCCTGCAAGGAGGACAAGGCATGGCTCTGACATCAGACCTAAAAGAGCCCGAAATCCGCTACGGTAGCCTGGATTACGGAGAATACACATTCCAAGCAGAAGCCTATAATGATTTGGGACAGAAAATCGGTGAAGTGGAATATCATTTCGCCATAGCCCGTCCTTTCTACCTCACCTATTATGCTTTTGCACTCTATCTTATAGTTCTCATTGCACTTCTCTACTTCTTCTCCAAGTGGCGCGCCAACCGTGCCATGGAAAAGAAACGGAAAGAGTACGAAGCTGAGCAGATGCAGCAGAACATCAAGATGCGTGAGCAGGAACATCTGATAACTCTACAGCAGCAACAATTGCTGGAAGCCGAGCTGTCAGCAAAGAGTAAAGACCTTGCCAGCATGGCGCTGGGTGTATTTGCCAAGAACGAAGTCTTGGAGAAACTTCGTGCTGCCGTGCAAGAATTCCTGGTAAAAGGGCAATATGGACGCAAGAACCTCGAATCTCTGCTGAAGCTCATCAACGAAAACATCGAGACACAAGAGTTCTGGGACGTATTCCAGAACAATTTCGACCTAATTCATGAGAAATTCTTCCGCAACCTGCGCGAACGTTATCCCAGCCTTACCGCCACCGATCTGCGTTTTTGCGCACTGTTGCGCCTAAACCTTTCTACGAAAGACATTGCGCAAATGACCAACCTTACCATCCGGGGAGTGGAGGCAGCACGCTACCGTCTGCGCAAGAAGCTGGATATCCCCGACGGAACGGGATTAGTAGATTTTCTCATTGACTTGAAATAATACAGCTACAAACCATTCTATCATAATAAACTGATTATTAGAAATAAGCTACACTAAAACGTAGTAAAACAGTACCCCTTTTTACTCTAAGCGTATTATCGTGGTAGTGATTTTTTTTGCCTTACTTGCCGTTATTACTTTCTTTGCCGGCAGAATTATTAACTCTTAAATTTAGTTATGAGAAGGCAAACATTATTTCTTCTATTCATGATTTTGTTCTCGTTGCCACTGACAGTTTTGGCACAAGGAACAAAGACAGTTAAAGGAACTGTTGTTGACCAGAACAATGAACCGATCATCGGAGCCACGGTTGTAGTAAAAGGCTCTACTATTGGAGCAGCTACCGACCTCGACGGTAACTATGTACTTAACGGTGTCCCTGAAGAGGCAACACTTGTGTTTAACTATCTAGGCATGTTGCCGCAGGAAATAAGTGCTGCGGGACAATCCGTTGTCAATGTAAGGCTGCGGGAAGATACGCAACTGCTGGATGAAGTCGTTGTCATCGGTTACGGTTCAGCCAAAGCGAAAGACTTAACAGCTCCGATTGATGTCGTTAAAGAAAAAGAATTAGTTAATGTTCCGACCTCCTCTCCAATGGCAGCATTGCAGGGAAAGGTACCAGGCGTTAACATCATCAATTCGGGAACACCGGGCGACGGCCCCAAAGTTACTATCCGCGGTATGGGTTCTTTTGGCGATACCTCTCCTCTCTATGTAGTAGATGGAATGTTCTACGATGACATCAACTTCCTGAACAACTCTGACATTCAGGACATGACCATTCTGAAAGATGCATCTGCATCAGCCATCTACGGTGTTCGTGCCGCCAACGGCGTTGTAATCATTACTACCAAACGTGGTGCACGCAATCAGGATGCCAAAGTAACCTACAATGGCTACGTAGGTATCCAGAAAGCAACCAACCTGCTGGAAATGTGTAACTCCCACGAATATGCCACCATGTTGATGGAAGCGGACGCTGCTTCTTACGGGCACATCTTCGAAAAGTCTATCGAGACCTTCGGAGGTGACCTCAATGCCCTGAAGTTCAATGCAGACACCAATTGGTATGACGAGCTATTACGTACAGCCATGATGACCAACCACAGTCTCAATGTATCCGGCGGTACGGAAAAGGCCACTTATTCTGCCGGTATGAGCTACTTGTCACAAGACGGTATCATGGATGTTGACAACTACTACCGCCGTCTCAACTTCCGCGCTGCATTGGATTTCGATGCACGCAGCTGGTTGAAGCTCGGATTCAACGGTGTATTCAGCAGCTCACAGCAGCAACTGCCCAAGAATGCAGCTTGGCAACAGGCATTCAACACTCCGTCCATCATCCCCGTGTTCGACAATACCCGCGATGACACCATCTTCCCCGACAAGTATGCGTCACCCGAACAGGTGGGTCTGGGTTCCAACTTCAAGAACCCCGTTGCCACAGCCAACTATTACGACAACCGTAATGATGTCTATCAGGTGTTGAGCAACTTCTACGCACAGCTCAACCTCCTCCCCAACAAGCTGAATGTACGTACGAGCTACAGCTACGACTATCGTGCTATCCGTGGTACAGACTTCACACCGACCTATTACATCGGCACTCACCAGCAACAGGCCACTACCAGCCTGACCAAAAAGAATACCGACTATAACAAATGGGTATGGGACAACGTGGCCACTTATACCGACAAGTGGGGGCAGCACTCCTTCACCGGCATGCTGGGTGTATCCATGCGTCAGGAACAGATGAAGTCACTGGAAGGTACAGCTACCAATGTTCCCGAAGGTGAGGATGTCTGGAAATATATCTCCTTGGGTAACAAGGAAGGCGCTACCGTAAAAGATGACGGCTGGAAATACCGCGGTCTCTCCTACTTCACACGTTTGAACTATAACTACGCTGACAAGTACATGTTAATGTTCACTTTCCGTGCCGACGGCTCTTCCAAATACAACGACAAATGGGGTTACTTCCCCTCTGTCGGTGCCGCATGGGTCATCTCTCAAGAACCGTTCATGAAGAATCAAAATATATTCGACTACATGAAACTCCGCGCAAGCTGGGGTAAGCTGGGTAACGACAAGATTGCCGCAAGTGCAGGCTTCGCAAGTATCCAGAACACACAAGCCGTATTGGGAACTGCTCTTGACGGTTTCATCAACTCCACCAACTTCAGCTGGCTGGGTTGGGAAGTCGTAAACGAAACCAACGTAGGTGTCAACTTCTCTACCTTAAACAGCCGTTTGAGTGCCGACATCGACTGGTATTACCGTCTGACTGACAATGCGGTTATCTCTCCGAAACTACCCATGCAAAATGAAACCCTCGCAGGCAACAACGGACAGATTCTGAATAGCGGTATCGACTTCTCACTGAACTGGAACGACAAAATCGGTAAGGATTTCACCTACAACGTAGGCGTCAACCTCTCTTATCTGCACAATGAGGTAAAGAGCCTGAAAGACAACATGACCATCATCAAGGGTGGCAAGACCGTAAACATGGTAGGCGAGAAAATGAACTCTTATTATGGTTTCAAAGTTATCGGTATCTACCAGACTCCGGAAGAATGTGCCGCCGACCCGATTGCTGTAGCCAATGGCCTCGAACCAGGTGATTTCAAATACCAGGATGTAAATGGAGACCACGTCATCGACGGAAGCGACAAGCAGGTACTAGGTTCTTATATCCCCGATTTCACTTACGGATTCAACCTCGGATTCGCTTATAAGAATTTCGACTTTAACCTGACTACTTACGGACAAGCCGGTGGAGAATTGTGGAACAGAAAACGTGCTTTGCGCTATGCACAATCCGACTACAACTTCGACAAAGCCCAGTACGAAAACCGCTGGACCGGACCGGGTTCCACCAATGAACATCCGTCTGCCAAAGCATTGCTCAAGACTTGGAATACCTCGGACAGCAACAATGCCTCTTATTTTGTAGAAAGCTCCAACTACTTCCGTATCCAAAACATCACGTTGGGCTACTCATTCAAGAATGTTAAGGTTGGCAGCTACGTAATGCCGGGCATCCGCCTCTCTCTGACAGCTGACCGTCCGTTCACAACATTCAAGGCAAACAGCTTCACACCTGAATTGTCGGATGCCGAAGGTTGGGATACAGAAGTATACCCTTTGACTTCGACTTATACTTTCGGAGTGCAGATTGATTTCTAAACTATCCAAAACACTAAAAACATATAACAATGAAATTCATAAAGAAAACATTAGCATATATCCTCCCGGCAATGATGCTGCTGGGTAGTACGACTGCTTGTTCCGATTTCATCAACATCGATCCGGAAAACAAGGTACCGGAACAAAGCGTGGACTTCACCAATACGGGCAACATGTATCAACCCGTTGTCGGCGTGTATTCCAAAGTGCGCACATCAGCCATGCACTGGGCCAATGCACTGATCATGTTCACTCGTGACGGTGACGTATGGTCAGGGCGTACAGATGACCAGGGAGCAGCCGTAGATTTCGGCCGCCACTTCAATTATACGAACTCTTTCTGGGCGCTCAATAATGTTTGGGTCACTTTCTACGAAATTATCCGTACAGCCAACTCAGCCCTGGAGTCCCTTAACGGTTATGCCCAATACCTGACCCCCGGAAGCAACGACTACACTTCGTATGAGACCTATTGCGGAGAAGTACGCACCATTCGTGCATGGGCTTACTATCAGTTGGTTACCAACTTCGGACCTATTGTAATCTACAGAGACAACTACCAGACTGATTTCCGTCGTTCCAATGTAAATTCAGTATATGACTATATGCTGGAAGAGGATTTGAATTACGCAATGGAGAAACTACCCCGTATGCGTCCCAACCAGATGGAGCATAAAGGCGCAGTGACAGCCTTTACCGCCGAAATGCTGGCTGCCAAGATTTACCTCTTGAAGGGAGACTATGCACAAGTTGAAACCTTGACGGACGACATCATCAATAACGGCAACTTCTCTCTATATCCCGACTTCTATAATCTGTTCAAGATTCCAGGAAAGTTGTGTGACGAGTCCTTATTCGAGTGCCAAGTGACCGACTATGGCAACGGCTCAGGAGACTATCTGGGCGTTGACAATTGGTTCCCGTTCCAAGGAACTACCATAACAAGCCCCAACAGTGCCGAACCGAGCTTAGGCGGATGGAACTTCATCGGCTATGAACCAGAGTTCGTGGCATGGGCCGATGCACGCGGCGAAACCGTACGTGCCGAAACCTCCTTCCTGAGAGCCGGACAGAAAACCCGTGAAGGCTGGACAGTCGGTGCAACATCCGGCACCATGACTGACTGCTGGAATGGAAAGGCGTATCTTCCCTACAATCAGATGACCTTACCGCGTACTGACTACGGTGCCAACAACAACGTGCGCATCTTCCGTTATGCAGAAGTGTTACTGATGAACTCCGAAGCCAAGATTCGCCAAGGAAAAGACGGTGACAACGGCTATAATCTGGTTCGTACACGCGCTGAAATGCCTACCAAAAGCGGTGTCACATTGGATGACGTATTGGATGAACGCCGTATGGAACTTTGCAATGAATGGTGCAACCGTTATGTCGACCTGGTTCGTACCGGAAAGGCAGCTGCAGAACTCGGACCGAAAGGTTGGACTGAAGCCAAGACGTACTGGCCTCTTCCATCCAATCAGCTTGATGATCTTCCCGACCTGAAGCTCGACCCGATTGACTAATTCAAAGCAATCTTTATTCCAAATCCATACCATGATAAGAAAAATCTTAATCAGCTGTGGAATAGCCTTTGCCGCTCTGACGGCAAAGGCAACCACGGATGATTCCATTAAAGTTGTGAAAGGGCAGGTTAGCGACTACTACATTACTGTGACCCAAGACCGTATTGTAAAAGGACACGTATTGGACAGTAACCGACAACCGCTTGAAGGTGCTACAGTCATGTTCTTTGCAAGTCCCATGCACAATACCACTGCCCACGACGGCAGCTTTGCCATCAAAGGAGCGAAGAATGACGTACATCTGTATGTCTACTATCCCGGAAAAAAGATAGTGAACAGAATCCTGGCACTGGATGAAACCGATATTGAGGTGATAATGGAAAATGAGGTACACCAGGCTACCACAATCCGCCGTCCGGCTCAAGCGACCCGATGGTATGACCCGCATGCGCCTCTGTCGCGAACCTTCTGCAATCCGATGAACATCAGTTACAATTTCGAGCCTTTCAACAACAATGTGCGCCCCAATGGTTCGTTCCGTTCCTCCGCCGATCCAATGGCGGTAGAATACAAGGGAGAATACTTTCTGTTCTCCACCAACCAGGGCGGTTTTCACTATTCCAAGAATCTGGTGGATTGGGATTTCGTTCCTGCCAGCTTCCAGCGCAAGCCTACAGATGACGACCAGTGCGCGCCGGCAGCCTATGTAAGCGGTGATACACTGTTCTATACCGGCTCCACTTACGAAGGTCTAGCCGTGTGGTACAGCACACACCCCAAAACGGGACGTTTCAAACGTGCCATCGAAAAGAATGTGCTTCCCACATGGGACCCCTGCATGTTTCTGGACGATGACGGCAGACTATATATGTATTATGGCTCCAGCAATGAATACCCGCTAAAGGCAGTGGAACTGGACCGGAATGATTTCTACCCCATCAGTAAGATTCACGACATCATGATGCTCCGTCCTGAAGAACACGGCTGGGAACGCTTCGGCATGAACAATGACGACGAAGTCACGCTTCGTCCATTTACAGAGGGTGCTTACATGACTAAGCACAATGGCAAATATTATTTCCAATATGGCGCTCCGGGTACGGAATTCAAGGTATATGCCGACGGCGTATATGTTTCGGATTCCCCACTGGGCCCGTTTGTCTATCAAAAGCATAACCCGATGTGCTACAAGCCGGGAGGATATGTGCAAGGTGCCGGTCACGGAGGCACGTTCCGCGACGTGAAAGGCAATTACTGGCATGTCGCCACCTGCATGCTCTCCCTGAAATATAAGTTCGAACGCCGCATCGGTCTTTATCCTGTGGCTTTCGACAAGGATGGTACCATGTATTCATCCACTGCCTTCGGTGACTACCCCAACTGGGCGGAACCGATGGACATAAAGAATCCGGAAGACCGCTTTACGGGATGGATGCTTTTGTCCTACGGCAAGCCAGTAGAGGTTTCTTCCACAGACAGCATCCACGTAGCTTCCAACCTGACAGACGAAAGTATGCGTACCTACTGGGCAGCACGCTCCGGTAATCCCGGCGAATGGGCTAGGATAGACCTGGGCAGTACAAAGAATATACGTGCCGTGCAATTAAACTTCTACGACCATAAAGCGGTCCAATACAACCGTGCCATGGATATCTATCACCAATACCGTATTTTTGCTTCCGAGGATGGAAAAGAATGGACATTAGTCATAGACAAGAGTGACAGTGACAAGGATTGTCCGCATGACTACATCGAACTCAACGAGCCGTTGCATGCCCGTTATCTGAAATACGAGAATGTACACATGCCTACGGGAAATGTCGCCTTGTCCGGTTTCCGCGTCTTCGGAAACGGTGACGGTGATGTCCCACAAACCATAAAAGGACTGACCGTGAAACGTGACAAGAAAGACCGCCGGAATGCCCTTATCTCCTGGCAACCCGAAGCAAGCGCTTATGGCTACAACATCTACTACGGCACTGCCGAAGGCAAGATGTACAATGCCATCACGGTACTGGGACAGACGGAATATGACTTCCGCGGACTGGATGCAGACACGGACTATTACTTCACTGTCGAAGCGCTGAACGAAAACGGACGCTCGCCATTGTGCAAGACGACAAAAAATTAAACACAAAAAATAAAGATATGAAAAAACCAATAATGATACATGTGCTGGCTTTGTTCCTAATTTCCACACTGGCAAGCTGCGCGTCCTGCTCTTCCGACCTGAAGGAAAGCGGGAAAGAGAACGGAAAAGAAGAAAAGCCCGACATAGAGGAAGTACGTCCCGAATCATTCGCTTCGGATGACGAAATGCTGGATTACATCCAAAAGGTACATTTGAACTACATGTGGGACGGTGCGGAACCGGTTTCCGGACTGGCACCCGAACGCATTCACCTAGACGGAGAATATCCCGAGAAAGACCAGAGCGTCGTCACCATCGGTGGCAGCGGATTCGGTGTTGCCGGTCTGCTGGTAGGTATAGAGCGTGGCTTTATCCCCAGAGCCGAAGGCGTGAAGCGCCTGACCCAAATTGCCGATTATCTGAAACGCGCCGACCGCTTCCACGGCGTATGGCCCCACTGGCTGTACGGTCCGACCGGAGAGGTGAAGCCTTTCGGACAAAAGGACAATGGCGGCGACCTGGTGGAAAGCTGCTTCCTGATGCAAAGCTTGCTTTGCGTGCGCCAATACTTCCGCGACGGTAACGAGCAGGAAAAGAAACTGGCAAAAAAGATTGACCAATTGTGGAAAGAGATGGAGTTCAGCTGGTATCAGAATGGCAAGGATGTCATCTACTGGCACTGGTCTCCCGAATACAATTGGGAAATGAACTTTCCGCTGGAAGGCTACAACGAGGCATTGATTGTGTATGTGCTCGCAGCCTCCTCCCCTACTTATCCCGTTCCAGCTTCGGCCTACCACAACGGTTGGGCACGCGGCGGCGGTATCAAGTCCGACTCTGCCCCCTACGGCCTGCCTTTGGAATTGAAACACAACGGAGCCGAGAAACTGGGCGGCCCCTTGTTCTGGGCACAATACTCGTACATCGGTCTGGACCCGCGTAATCTCAGTGACCGCTATGCCAACTACTGGAACGTGGTGCGCAACCATGCCCTCTCCAACTACCGCTACTGCGTGGAGAACCCGAAGAACTTCAAAGGCTACGGCAAGGACTGCTGGGGACTTACAGCCAGCTACTCTACCCAAGGCTATGCAGCCCATTGCCCGGGTGACAATGATCATGGCGTCATCACACCGACGGCAGCCTTGTCCAGCTTCCCCTATACACCGGAGGAATCCATGCGTGCGCTGAAGTATTTCTATTCCAAAGGAGACTGGATTTGGGGCAAGTACGGTTTCTACGATGCCTTCTCCGAAGCAAGCAACTGGACAGTGCCCCGCTATCTGGCCATCGACCAGTGCACCATTGCCCCGATGATCGAGAACTATCGCACCGGATTGTTGTGGAAACTCTTCATGAGCTGTCCCGAAATCCAGGAAGGTCTGCAGAAGCTAGGCTTCCAACAAATCGCATCTAAATAATTTTCTATATAGCATGAAGAAATACTCATTATTAGCAGCCTTGGCTTTCTCTGCCCTCACCGTGACGGCAACGCCCAAAGAAAGCACATCCCAAGGCACTCCGCAGAACATGGACAAGTTCATTACGGAGTTGATGGGCAAAATGACATTGCACGAGAAAATCGGTCAGCTCAATTTGCCGGTGACGGGAAACATCGTTACCGGACAAGCCAAGAGCAGCGACGTTGCCAGTAAAATCCGCAACGGTGAAGTCGGCGGTCTGTTCAACCTGAAAGGTGTGAAAAACATCCGCGAAGTACAGAAACTGGCCGTAGAGAACAGCCGCCTGGGCATCCCCTTGCTGTTCGGTATGGACGTGATTCACGGTTACGAAACGGTATTCCCCATTCCCCTGGCACTCTCGTGTAGCTGGGACATGGAAGCCATAGAGAAATCGGCCCGTATAGCTGCCATCGAATCAAGTGCGGACGGTATCTGCTGGACATTCAGCCCGATGGTAGACATCTGCCGCGATGCCCGTTGGGGACGCGTATCCGAAGGCAACGGTGAAGACCCATTCCTGGGTTCAGCCATTGCACAAGCCATGATTCGCGGTTATCAGGGCAAGGATATGAGTGCCAACAACGAGATAATGGCTTGCGTAAAGCACTTCGCACTGTATGGCGCCGGAGAAGCCGGCCGCGACTACAACACGGTGGATATGAGCCGCAACCGTATGTTCAACGAATACTTCCCTCCCTACAAGGCTGCCGTAGAAGCCGGTGTGGGTAGCGCAATGACCTCCTTCAATGAAATTGACGGCGTACCCGCCACTGCCAACCACTGGCTACTGACCGACGTTCTGCGCAACCAATGGGGCTTTGATGGCTTCGTGGTGACAGACTATACAGCCATCTCCGAAATGATAGACCACGGAATCGGTGACCTGCAGGAAGTATCCGCACGTGCCCTGACCGCCGGAACAGACATGGATATGGTAGCCGACGGATTTATCGGCACACTGGAAAAGTCTCTGAAAGAAGGCAAAGTGACCGAGGCCGACATTGACAAAGCCTGCCGACGCATCCTAGAAGCCAAATACAAGCTGGGACTGTTTGCCAATCCGTATAAATACTGCGACGTGAAGCGTGCCGAAAAAGAAGTGTTCACTCCCGAACACCGTTCCATCGCCCGCCAGATTGCCACAGAGACATTCGTACTGCTGAAGAACCAGGACAATCTGCTGCCCTTGCAACGCAAAGGCAATATCGCCTTGATTGGCCCGCTTGCCAACACCCGTGCCAACATGCCGGGCACTTGGAGTGTGGCAGCCACAGCAGACAAATACAGCACCCTGCTGGAAGGTTTCAAGAATTCTGTCGGCTCCAAGGCCAACATTCTCTATGCACAAGGCAGCAACCTGATGTACGATGCCGACTACCAGACACGCGCCACGATGTTCGGCCGTGAACTGCCCCGTGGCAATGACCAAGAACTGCTGGACGAAGCCCTGAAAGTAGCCGCACAAGCCGATGTCATTGTAGCCGCCCTCGGCGAGTCCTCCGAGATGAGTGGTGAGAGCAGTAGCCGTTCCGAACTGGAAATGCCGGACGCACAGCGCCACCTGCTGGAAGCATTGCTGAAAACGGGCAAACCCGTAGTATTGGTATTGTTCTCCGGACGTCCCGTAGTGCTGACTTGGGAGAATGAAAATGTTCCTGCCATCCTGAATGTATGGTTCGGAGGTAGTGAAGCTGCAGACGCCATTGCCGACGTAGTGTTCGGAGACGTTTGCCCCAGCGGTAAGCTGACCACCACTTTCCCGCAGAATGTGGGCCAGTTGCCTATGGCATACAACCACAAGAATACCGGCCGTCCTCTGAAAGAAGGCAAATGGTTCGAGAAGTTCCGCAGCAACTACCTGGATGTGAGCAACGACCCGCTGTATCCTTTCGGCTATGGCTTGAGCTACACCACCTTCCAGTACAGTGACATCACGCTCAGCTCCAAGCAACTGAATGCGGACGGCAAGCTGACCGCTTCCGTAACCGTAACCAATACGGGTAACTACGATGCAGATGAAATCGTACAGCTCTATATCCGCGACTTGGTGGGCAGCATTACCCGCCCCGTGAAAGAGCTGAAAGGCTTCGAGCGCATCCACCTGAAAAAAGGCGAAAGCAAGCAGGTGACCTTCACCATTACCCCCGAATTGCTGAAGTTCTACAACTACGACATACAGTATGTATACGAACCCGGCGAGTTCCATGTAATGATTGGACCCAACAGCCGCGATGTAAAGACTACGAGTTTTGAGTTGAAATAGGTATAGTTTTGCTTTTAGGTAAGAGGGCAGTCCGCGAAAACCGGGCTGCCCTTTTTTAACACCGTCACCAAATCTTTTTTGCATTTTGATTGTTCAGAGGAGAAACTGAATGATTTATCCACTAAAAAATCAATGTAATGAAGAAGAACCTAAACCTTCCCAAGAAGAAAACCGGAAGACTGAGAAACCTATTTCTGACGGTGTGCCTGCTGGCAAGTGTCGCCGCATCGGCGCAGGAGAAAACAGTAACCGGTACCGTGACCGATGCCCTGGGTGACCCGCTGATTGGTGCCACCGTATTGGTGCAGGGAACCTCCAATGGCGTGATTACCGACATAGACGGCCGGTACTCCATCCAGGCCACCCCGGAGAACACATTGGATTTTTCCTATGTAGGCATGGTGAAGCAAGCTGTCAAGGTAGGCAGCCAGTCGGTAATCAACGTCCAGATGAAAGACGACTCGCAGATGCTGGCCGAAACCGTTGTCATCGGTTATGGCAGCGCCAAGAAGCGAGACCTTACGGGCTCCATCACCAACATTAAAGGCGACGAAATCGCCAACAAGCCGGTGGTCAACCCCGTATCCGCACTGCAAGGAAAGATTGCCGGCGTGCAGGTGATAAACTCCGGCAAGGCAGGCTCCGACCCGGAAATCCGTGTACGCGGAACAAACTCCATCAACGGCTACAAGCCACTCTATGTGGTGGACGGACTGTTCAACGACAACATCAACTTCCTGAATCCGCAGGACATCGAATCCATGGAGATACTGAAAGACCCGTCGTCGCTCGCCATCTTCGGTGTGCGCGGTGCCAACGGCGTGATTATCATCACCACCAAGAAGGCGAAAGAGGGACAGACACGCGTCAATATCAACGGCTCGTTCGGTTTCAAGTCCATCACCGACAAAATTGCACTGACGGATGCCGAAGGCTTCAAACTGCTGTACAACGAACAGTTGAGGAATGAAGGCAACCCGGAATACAACTTCTCGGACTGGACGGGAAACACCAACTGGCAGGATGAAATCTTCCAGACTGGGTTCATCACCACCAACAACATCAGCATCACGGGTGCCTCGGACAAGAACAGCTTCTATCTCGGTGCGGGCTATGCTTACGAGCAAGGCAACATCAAGCACGAGAAGTACAGCAAAATCACGCTGAACATCAGCAACGACTATAAAATGACGGACAACCTCAAGGTAGGTTTCCAATTCAACGGGGCACGCATGCTGCCCGCCGACACGAAGAGTGTGGCTACAGCCCTGCGCGCAGCTCCGGTGGCGCATGTATTCAACTCCGAGTACGGCCTCTACACCTCACTGCCCGGATTCCAGAAGGCACAGATGAACAACCCGATGGTGGACGTAGACCTGAAGGCGAATACCACGAAAGCCGAGAACTACCGTGGCTCGGGCAACGTGTACGGGCAATGGGATTTCCTGAAACACTTCCAGTTCAAGGCCATGTTCTCCCTGGACTATGCCTCGAACAGCACACGGACATACACCCCGGTTATCCAGGTATATGACGCAAGCGTCGAGGGAGACATAGCCACGCTGGGCAACGGCAAGACCGGAGTGTCCCAAGCCAAAGAAACGGAAATGAAGGTACAGAGCGACTATCTGCTGACCTACACCAACTCCTGGGGAGACCACAGCGTGACGGCCACAGCCGGTTTCACCACCTACTACAACAAGCTCGAGAATCTGAACGGCGCCCGTACCCAAGGGGTAGGCCTGGTCATTCCGGACAATCCCGACAAATGGTACGTAAGTATCGGCGACGCAGCCACCGCCACCAACGGCAGTACGCAGTGGGAGCGCTCCACCGTGTCCGTGCTGGCACGCGTGCTCTACAACTACAAGGGCAAGTACCTGTTCAACGGCTCCTACCGCCGCGACGGTTCTTCCGCCTTCTCCTACACCGGCAACCAGTGGCAGAACTTCTACTCCGTCGGCCTGGGCTGGCTGATGAGCGAGGAAGCATGGATGAAGGACATCACCTGGCTGGATATGCTGAAACTGAAAGGCTCATGGGGCACACTGGGCAACCAGAACCTGGACCGCGCCTATCCCGCCGAACCGTTGCTGACGAATGCCTACTCCGCCGTGTTCGGCACCCCGTCTGCCATCTATCCGGGCTACCAGCTTGCCTACCTGCCCAACCCCAAACTGCGCTGGGAGAAGGTGGAAGCCTGGGAAGCCGGTGCAGAAGCCAACTTCCTCCGCAACCGCCTGCACTTTGAAGGGGTGTACTACAAGAAGAAAACCAAAGACCTGCTGGCCGAAGTGCCGGGCATCTCGGGCACCGTACCGGGTATCGGAAACCTTGGCTCCATCGAGAATTCGGGCGTAGAGCTTGCCTTGAGCTGGCGCGACCGGATAGGCGACTGGAACTACAACATCGGAATGAACCTTGCCACCATCAAGAACAAGGTACTGAGCCTCGTGCAGGAAGGCTACTCCATCATAGCCGGAGACAAGCAGCAGAGCTACACAATGGCAGGATACCCCATCGGCTACTTCTACGGCTACAAGGTGGAAGGCGTCTACCAGACCCAGGAGGAGATTGAGCACTCTCCCAAGAACACACTGGCAACCGTCACCCCGGGCGACCTGAAATTCCGCGACGTGAACGGTGACGGTGAAATCACCACGGCAGACCGTACGATGATTGGTAATCCTACACCCGATGTCACCTACGGCTTCACGCTCGGCCTGGGCTACAAGAACTGGGAGCTGGCAGTAGACATGATGGGACAAGGCGGCAATCAGATTTACCGTACCTGGGACAACTACAACTGGAGCCAGTTCAACTTTATGGAGCAACGCATGGACCGCTGGCACGGTGAAGGGACCAGCAACACCCAGCCGCTTCTGAACACCAAGCATACCATCAACAACCTGAACTCCGAGTATTACATAGAGGACGGCTCGTTCTTCCGCATCCGTAACGTGTCGCTGGCATACAACTTCGACAAGGCGCTGATTTCGAAGATAGGCATGCAGGCGCTGAAGCTCTACGTGAACATACAGAACCTGAAGACGTGGAAGCACAACACCGGATATACCCCGGAACTGGGCGGAAGCGCCATCGCCTTCGGGGTGGACGACGGCAGTTATCCGATGCCGGCGATTTATACGTTCGGATTTAATCTGACGTTCTAAAAGCCTCTCTCCTAAAAAAGAGTAACTTCAAACCTCCCCCGACTCCTTCAAAGGGAACGGGGAATGAAAAATATAAATTTATGAAACTGATAAAATACATATTTACATTGCTGGTGGGTGCAACAGCCCTCTCACTGACATCCTGCAACGACTTCCTGGACCGCGATCCGCTGGGGCAGTTCACGGAAGATGACTCTCCCAACGCCCTTGTAGGCGGAAAGATATTCAACGTCTACTACCTGATGCGCTCGTACGACATCACTGCCGGTATTCCAGCTTTTATGGTGCACATGGTGCGCAGCGAAGACTCCGAGAAAGGCAGTGACGCCGGCGACGGCAGCAACGAGGCCGCCATGTGGGACGACTTCGAATACACTGCCTCCAACGGGCCGCTCAGCGCCTATTGGGGACAGAACTACAAAATCATCTACCAGTGCAACGAAATCCTGGACGACATTGAGAAGAGCGGACACAAGGACGACACCGAAGCCATCCGCAACCGCGGCGAAGCGCTCTTCTTCCGTGCCTGGTGCTACTTCAACCTGGTACGCGCCTTTGGCGAAGTGCCGCTGGTCACCATCAAGGTAGTGGAAGCCTCCGATGCCAACGTGCCCAAGACCACGGCGGAAAAGATATACGAACAGATTGACAAAGACCTGACCGAAGCCGAAGAATGCCTGCCCCTGCGGTGGGACAGCGACTACACGGGACGGCTGACCTGGGGCGCCGCACGCTCCCTGCACGCACGCACCTATATGATGCGAAACGATTGGGACAATATGTACACAGCCTCCACCGAAGTGATAAAATCGGGCATCTACAACCTGAATACACCGGTCGACAAAGTCTTCACCGTAGAAGGGGAGAATTGCGGTGAGAGCATCTTCGAACTGCAATGCGAAGCCACCGATGCCATGAAAGAGGACGCCAGCATCGGCAGCCAGTTCTGCCAGGTGCAAGGGGTGCGCGGAGCCGGCGAGTGGGACCTGGGATGGGGCTGGCACATGGCCACCAAACTGATGGGAGAAGCTTTTGAACCGGGCGACCCGCGCCGGAACGCCACATTGCTCTACTTCCGCCGCAGCACGGACGAGCCCATCACACCGGAGAACACCAACCAGCCTTATGGCGAGTCACCCGTATCCACCGCCATGGGTGCCTACTTCAACAAGAAGGCCTACACGGACCCGACACTGCGCCGCAAGTACACCCGCATGGGTTTCTGGGTAAACATCCGCCTCATCCGCTACCCGGACGTGTTACTGATGGCTGCCGAAGCCGCCAACGAGAAAGGGCTAACGGGCGAAGCCGCCGGGTATCTGGAACAAGTACGCGCCCATGCCCGCGACACACTGGCAGACGTGCTTCCGAAGGTAGAATCTGCCAGCCAGTCTGTGCTGCGTGACGCTATTCGCCACGAACGCCGCGTAGAGCTGGCACTGGAACCCGACCGCTTCTACGACCTCGTGCGCTGGGGCATTGCCAAAGAAGTGCTGCAAGCTGCCGGAAAGAATTACCAAGACAAGAATGCGCTGCTGCCTCTGCCCCAGACAGAGATAGACAAATCGAACGGAGTACTGGTGCAGAACCCCAACTATTGATACCCGGCCAAAGGAAACAGCCGGCCCAATCAATGGCAAAAGGTCTGTTTCATAACTTACTTGCAATCAAAGCATTGCTACTGCAAAGAGCTGCAAACTTTTTGCAGTGGCACTGCAAAGGTGTTGCAGTAGCACTGCACAACAGTTGCAGTGTCGCTGCAAAGCAGTTGCAGTAGCGCTGCAAACCGTTTGCAGTATCACTGCAGAGAAATTGCAGCACCGTTGCAAAGAAGTCATAGCGCTACTGCAATAGAGTGACGGCAATCTAAAAACAATGAAGGGAACATACTTACAAACAATTAATTCAATATGAATATGAAGAAAATTTTCAAGAGAACAAGTCTGCTGCTCGCGACCGCTTTAATAGGCGTCACCGCCACCGTGCAGGCGCAGAAGTCTCCGCAGGACATGGACCGCTTCGTCGACGCACTGATGCGCCGGATGACTGTGGAAGAGAAAATCGGCCAGCTCAACCTGCCCGTGACCGGAGAGATCACCACCGGTCAGGCAAAGAGCAGCGACGTGGCCAAGAAGATTGAGCAGGGGCTCGTGGGAGGGCTTTTCAATCTGAAAGGAGTAGCCAAGATACGCGACGTACAGAAACTGGCCGTAGAGAACTCCCGCCTGGGCATCCCCCTGCTGTTCGGCATGGATGTGATACATGGCTATGAGACCATCTTCCCCATCCCCCTCGGCCTCTCCTGCACGTGGGACATGGCAGCCATCGGGCAGTCTGCCCGCATCGCCGCCATCGAAGCCAGTGCCGACGGCATCTCATGGACCTTCAGCCCGATGGTGGACATTAGCCGTGACCCGCGCTGGGGACGTGTATCCGAAGGTTCGGGCGAAGACCCGTTCCTCGGAGGCGCCATCGCCCGCGCCATGGTGTTGGGGTATCAGGGAAAAGACCTGAACGACCAACTGACACGGAACGACGAAATCATGGCATGCGTCAAGCACTTCGCACTGTACGGTGCCGGAGAAGCCGGACGCGACTACAACACCGTAGACATGAGCCGCAACCGCATGTTCAACGAATACATGTACCCCTATGAAGCAGCCGTCCATGCCGGAGTGGGCAGTGTAATGGCCTCTTTCAACGAAGTGGACGGTGTGCCCGCCACCGCCAACCACTGGCTGATGACAGACGTGCTGCGCAAACAATGGGGCTTCAACGGTTTTGTGGTGACCGACTTTACCGGTATCTCCGAAATGGTGGAGCACGGCATCGGTGACCTGCAGACCGTTTCCGCCCGTGCGCTCAACGCCGGTGTGGACATGGATATGGTGAGCGAAGGTTTCGTGGGCACGTTGAAAAAGTCGCTCACCGAAGGTAAAATAACCATGAAGACGCTGGATGCAGCCTGCCGCCGCATCCTTGAAGCGAAATACAAGTTAGGGCTGTTCGATGACCCTTACAAATACTGCGACCTCAGCCGTCCCGCACGCGACATCTTCACGCGCGAGCACCGCGACGCCGCACGCCGGATTGCCGCCGAAAGCTTTGTGCTGCTGAAAAACGAACCTTTTGAGGGACAAGGCAAGAAGTCTTCTCGTCCTGTCCTTCCCTTAGAGAAGCAAGGCACCGTCGCCGTCATCGGCCCTCTGGGCAATACCCGCAGCAACATGCCCGGTACCTGGAGTGTTGCCGCACGCCTGGATGACTATCCCTCTCTGTACGAAGGACTGAAGGAGATGACAGCCGGCCGAGTGAACATCACCTACGCCAAAGGCAGCAACCTCATCGGTGATGCAGCCTACGAGGAACGCGCCACCCTATTCGGTCGATCGCTGAGCCGGGACAACCGTACGGATAAGGAACTGCTGGACGAAGCTTTGAAGGTGGCCTCCGGTGCCGACGTGATTGTAGCCGCCCTGGGCGAGTCTTCCGAAATGAGCGGTGAAAGCTCGAGCCGTACCGACCTCGATATCCCCGACGTGCAACGCACCCTGCTGGAAGCCTTGCTGAAGACCGGAAAGCCCGTTGTACTGACCCTCTTCACCGGCCGGCCGCTGACGCTCACCTGGGAGCAGGAACATGTGCCCGCTATCTTGAACGTATGGTTCGGTGGCAGTGAAGCGGCATACGCCATCGGCGACGTGCTGTTCGGTGACGTGAACCCAAGCGGTAAGCTGACCATGACTTTCCCGAAGAACGTGGGGCAGATACCTTTATTCTACAACCACAAGAATACCGGTCGCCCGCTGGCTGCCGGTAATTGGTTCGAGAAGTTCCGCAGCAACTATCTGGATGTGGACAATGAACCGCTGTATCCCTTCGGCTACGGGCTCTCATACACCACTTTCCAGTACAGCGACATCGCCCTCAGTACCCCGGTCATGGGACAAAATGGCTCCACCACTGCCGTAGTCACCGTGACCAATACCGGCAAGCGTGACGGCGCAGAAGTCGTGCAGCTCTATATCCGCGACCTCGTAGGCAGCATTACCCGCCCCGTACGCGAGCTGAAAGGCTTTGAAAAGGTGTTCCTGAAAGCGGGCGAAAGCAAGACCGTATCCTTCAAGATTACCCCTGAGCTGCTCCGCTTCTACGACTACGACCTCAACCACGTGGCCGAGCCGGGAGATTTCGATGTGATGATAGGTGGCAGCAGCCAGGCAGAAAAGACAGCCCGACTGACACTGAAATAAAATAAAATATTTAATATTGCACTCTAAAAACAAGAAAACATGAGATATACTACTTTACTCCTTTGTTTTTGCAGCATTCTGCTCCTTGGCAGCTGCAAGAGCCAGCCCTCCGCACAGAACGGACAGCCGCTGGAAGTGATGACGTTCAATGTCCGCCTGGATATTCCTTCGGACAGTGTAAACAACTGGAATTACCGCAAGGGTGACGCCTGCCGTATGATAGCCTACTACAGCCCCGACTTGCTGGGCATGCAGGAAGTGCTTCACAACCAAATGGAAGACCTAAAACGCGGGCTGCCGCAATACACAGCACTCGGTGTGGGGCGCGACGACGGCAAGGAAGCAGGCGAATACTGCCCGATATTCTTCCGGACCGACCGGTTTACACTGGTGGAATACGGCAATTTCTCCCTCAGCGAGCAACCCGAAACTATCGGCATCAAGGGCTGGGACGCTTCCTACAACCGTGTCACCACCTGGGCGATACTGCAGGAAAAGAACAACGGACAAAAGTTTGTATATTTCAACACCCATCTGGACAACGACGGAAAGACAGCCCGCAAAGAGGGCGTGCAACTCATTCTCGACAAAATCAAGGAGATAGCACCGGACATGCCCGCCATCATCACTGGTGACTTTAACTGTACGCCCGGTGAAGAACCTCTGCAAACGCTGGAAAAGGGAGGAATGGAAAATGCCGCAAAGACAGCTGCCGTCACCTACGGTCCGTCCTGGTCTTTCCATGACTTCGGCCGTCTGCCGGTGGAGGAACGCGTACTGCTGGACTATGTCTTCGTGACCAAAGGCGCAAAGATAGACCACTACCGCGTTATCCAAGACAAACCGGAGAACAGCTACCTTTCCGACCACTGTCCTATACTTGTTGAATTGACCGTGCAATGAATATAGATAAGTAAATGATAAGTAAGTCATAAGAATTAATTTATACTAAGCCACATGGGCAAAGTTGATATTG
>ERZ1027150.159-NODE-159-length-59647-cov-10.235736_pt1 | contig 59647 bp, 53 predicted proteins | sample MGYA00519276_ERZ1027150 | MGnify/ENA primary metagenome ERZ1027150 (study PRJEB26926, sample SAMN06164860) | human gut metagenome | biome: ENVO:00009003; feature: ENVO:2100002; material: ENVO:00002003 | host: Homo sapiens | place: USA | collected 2012 ... | reverse complement strand
AGTCGAAGGTGGCCAGCGCGGTCTTGATGATGTGCGGATTCTCTACACTCGTCACACGCATGTTCCATTCCAGTCCGTCGGTCTGTGCCGACTTAGACAGGTTAGACGAACCGATATAGGCAGTGTGCATGCCGGAATTACGCACAAAAATGTAAGCCTTGGCATGGAGACGTTCGATGTCGGTTTGATAAGAAATATGAATTTCCGTATGAGGTAGTTCGGCAAGTTGCTGCACGGCCTTGGTCTCGGTCGCCCCGCAATAGGTTGTGGTGATGATACGTAAACGGGTACCTTCGCGTTGGCAGAACTTCTTCAAGTCGTCCAACAGCAAGCGCACACCGGAGAGCTTCAGAAAAGAAACAATAAAATAAATCTCGTCGGCACTGGTAATTTCCCGTCGGATTTCCTCGCCCAATGAAAGGACACTGTTTCCACCCGTAAACAGGTTGCTCACCCGGAAACCGGATTGTGGGCGGACGGTTTCTGAACGGCTGTGCTTTTGCAGGAGGTTCTTTTGCTGGGTCATCACCTCCATCAAGAGGTTGGAAGTGTCGGCTATCTGCACTTCTTCCACAAGCCCGTACTCGGCCAATATCCGGTTGACCAGTGTCATCTGGTCGTGCATATCTTCCGTGTCTTCCAGTTTCTGCCGGATGGCTTTTGCCAGATAATCCGCTAAAATCTTAGGGGATTCGGCCGCGTCTATCTGTTCGCGCAGGCAAACCAACTGCTGGGATTCAGCCTCCTGTATATCTCGTTCAACTTCCTGATTGATAATATTCTCGTAGATTCCTTTCTTTAACATCGCTTGCTGATTTCAGAATTTCATGCTGAAAGTACAAAATAAAATAAAACTAACTGACATATTTTTAGAAAGAATCCCGAAAAACTTTATCTTTGTGAATATAAATTAGGAGTGTATGGATAAGAATATTCTTGAATTTGTCACCTATTGTATTGGAAGCCTTTCACGGATTCTCCATTTACCACAACGTGAAGTGTACAACAGGCTAAAGCAATCGGGTATATTGTATGAATACATCGTTCCTTCATACGATGTGCTTCATACATTCGGCTCCCGCTACCTGATGGAAGATTTGATTGATTTTATGAAGGAGAAAGGAGTACTCGAATCATGAGACTATACCATGCCTCATCTGTTATCGTAGAGTATCCCGACACGATTCATTCCAGAGAATATTTAGACTTTGGGCGTGGATTTTACCTAACCTCTTTACATGAGCAAGCCACAAAATATGCAGAGCGTTTTCTACGCCGTCAAAAGGACGCCTGGTTAAATGTCTATGAATTAGAAGAAGACCTAAATGGATGGAATATTCTTCGCTTTAACCAATATGATAAAGCATGGCTTGATTTTGTAGCTGCATGCCGTTCTGGAAAACCTACGGAAGACTACGATATGATTGTGGGTGGTATTGCTAATGATAGAGTAATTCTTACGCTTGATTTATATTTTGGCGGAGAGATCAATCAAGAAGAAGCCTTGAAAAGATTAATTTTTGAAAAACCCAATATACAATATTGTATTCGGTCTGACAAAATGTTGCAACAATGCTTAACTTACATAGAAAGTAAAAAGTTATGACAAAGGAAGAAAAAAGGCAAATCATTATGGATGCAAAATATGCTCGAATTATCAATGACATGAGCGAAATGTACCATATTCCTATAGATAAAGCAGTGGATATATTTTATAATTCTGAAACTGCCAGCCTTATTGATGAAGGTGTTGCAGATTTACATTGCCGAAGCGATAAATATTTAGCAACTGAAATTTGGAATGAATACTTAGAGAACCAGAATTGAGATTATTACATCCCAAACGATTCTCAAAAATAACCTCCACAATATGAACTCATTCATACCCATCTTTTCAGCCTTCTTCATCCTGCTCGGGCTCCTCGTCTGGAGATTCCCCAAGCTCATTGCAGGATACAACACCATGACGCCCGAGCAACAGAAAAAAGTCGACGTCAAAGGGCTCAAAGCCTTCATGTGCCGTGTGTTCTGCGCAATCGGCGTACTAGTCTTCGTGAGCTACCTGCTCCTGCGGCTGTTCATGGACGAAGCGTCGGCCATCAACATCAGTTCCACAGTGGTGCCCATAATAGGGGTAATCTATCTGCTGGCCGGTGGCCAACGGTACGACCACAACTAACGGGATGCCTGGGCAATAATTTCCTTCACTTCACAGCACTCTCCTTCCCGACGGATGCACCAGAATGGGACGGACTTGGTGTCGGTAAACTCTTTCATCCGCCAGGCTGATTCGAAACCGCTGGCCACGAAATGCATGGGCACGAACAGGCCGGTACGGAACACGTCGAGGAACTGACGGGCTCCGCGGGTGTAGCCGTTGCCGATGCGCCCGTCTACGGGGAACATCACCACGTCGAAACGGTCGGTGAGCTTGCGGATGTCTTTCAGCTCGCCCAGGAAACGCTTTTCTTCTTTGGCAGGGTCAATGTCGATGCCGAAGTCGGGGCTGTAGACCACTCCCCCGTGATAATCGTCGGTCAGGAAGCGGGCATACCAGTTGTTCAGGTCGCCAGCATGGAAGATACGCTTGCCGTCGGTCTCTATCACCCACGACACGCCGCTGTCGTTGCTTCCGGTAGCCGTCACGCGGAGGAGTTCGTCTTCCCACGTGGCGCCTTTCCCCAGCCAGGCATCGGCTTCTTCCTTCTGCGCCCGACGGTGTTTCAGGATGTCTTTCGAAAGGATGTAGCGCACGTTCGCTTTCCGGGTCCGCCAGGAGAAGATGTCGCGGTTGAAATGGTCTTCGTGGAAATGGCTGGAGAAGACGTACAGGGGCTTGGGCGACTGCAACAGACGGGGCATCACGCCGGCAGGGTCCATCCAGTAGTCGAACACGAGGATGCAGCGGTCGGTCTCAAGGACAAAGCCGCTATGGAAGATATAGGTGAGTTGCATAGGCTGCTTGAATAGTTTGTGCAAAGATAGCGTTTTTGCCGGAAAGAAACGGCCAGCCCCGGGGATTAAGGGGCTGTGCCTTCCACTTTATAGCGGATGGAGCGCTCGCTGCGTTGCAGGCAGTCGATAAAGACATCCAGATGGTTGGTGTAGGTCATCAGTTGCCGGATAATCTGCACTTCCTCCTCCGTCCAGGGCTCTCCATGACGCGGATGCTTTTTCCGGAGTTCCTGCACGGAGGCCGATGAAATGTCCTTCGAGATACCCAACTGGCGGATTTGCTGCCTGAAGTGTTCCAGCGTATCATCCGTGCACGTGTTATAAAAGGGCGACTGGAAAAATCCGGGACAAGGGATGTTTCTCTCTGGCGGATTATAGATGACAGCTTCCACTTCAATGTCTTCCAGTTCTTTCTTCAGTTTTTCGATGTATTCCGTAGCCGCCGGAGCATAAACCTGGATGGAGCATTCGTAACGGGCATCTTTCTTATTCCGACTGGCCGAAAGCCAGTTGAACGAGCCTTCCGCAAACAGACAGTCGTCCACCACTAGCGTCTTATTGTGGATACCTTTCAGGATTTGCAGGCAAACATGATTTTCGGCCAGTGCCTGACGACCTTTCGCGGCATTTTCCCGTAACACTCCCTCTTTCTTATCCAAGTAATGGTCGGTATAGACCACCACTTCTACCCCACGTTTCACCGCTTCCTGAATGAGGGGCAGCAAATTGTCACTTTCAAGGGCACGGATGGAAATGTAAGGCGACACAATCACTACTTTCCGGCGAGCCGTCTGGAAAGCCTGACGTAAGAGGTCCGTATGGGCTTCGAGGGTGGACAGGCGACAGACTCCGGCCGGCTGATGGGGCAGTTCGACGGAGTGACACTGAAGGGGTTCTTCGGCCTGATAGAGAAAGTGGGAGGAGATTTCGTTCTGCGGACTATCGAACAGCCACTTGGCCAGGTTGCCCGACGGGGTGTTCCGGTCGGGACGGAAGATGTTCATGTGGCCGAACACCAAAAAGTGATATTGTGCACGCGACACAGCCACATTGAGCATGTTGTATTTTCCGCCTGCTTCCATAAAGTAGGAAGTATCACCGGGCGAATTGACGGGTGAGAATATCACCAGCGGGTACTGGGCTCCCTGCAACGAATGGACGGTGCCGACGGTCATCGTGGCAAAGTCTGTGCCTCCCGGCAGTTCAGCCAGCAGTCCGCGCAACAGTCGTTCCTGTGCCTTGAACGGGGTAACGATGGCGACCACCTGAGGAATGGGCTTTCCGTAGGCTTTTTCCAGCTCTTCTTTCTCGCGCGACAGCCATTTCACGATGGCAGCAGCTTCGGCTTCATTGAAGCGGCTTCCGGTCTTTCCTTTCTGACTGTATCCGTTCACATGGACGTAGCCTTTCGAGGGAAGATGCGTGTATTTCGGACGGTCGCCTTTCAGGGGAAGCAGTCGCCCGTGGTACACGTAGTCATTGCAATAGGCGATGATAGAGTCCAGGCAGCGGCGGTGTTCGCGCAGGAAGGCCCCGCGCTCGCCGTCCACCAGATAGCTGCCACTCTTGCGGGCCATTTTCATCAGGTTTCCGGAAGAGGACAGGAAACCGTGTTCGGTCAGAAAGGCATACAACGGATCTTTTGACGAAGTGACTACTCCGGAGCGGCGGAGGTTGATGAAAGAGTATTGTCCGGTCACAGGCCAGATGGGTTCTATCTGCTCGATGTCGCCCACGAGGATGGCTTGCCGGGCCAGACTGAACGAGGGTACGGCCAGCTCGGGCGACACCTGTCCGGATTCGTCCACAATGAGCAGGTCGATGGTATTGTAGAGAGGTATGGAGAGATTATCTTCATTAATATAGGTCATGTAGCGCGGAAGAGAGTGGAACGTGGAGATGAATACCGGCATCACGCAGGCCAGCCGTCTCAGACGTTCGAGGTAAACGGCATGGTCCTGGCGGTTCAGGTTTCCGGTACAGCAGCTCAGGCGGCGGATGAACTCGGCCTCCCGGTAGTGGATGGCATACCAGAACATCTGGTGGCGGTAGCTGATGTCCAGACGCACAGCCATGTCTTCCATGCAGGACAGGTTCCTGTACTCCTCTCCTTCCGTCAGCCGGGTATAGCGAGCCCTGAAATCGTCGTTCTGTTCCCAGCGGGTAATGATGTCTTCATAGGCAGAAGAAGTCTTGTGGAAGTGTTGCATCATCCGGACAAGAAGATTTTTTCCTTCATTTACGGAATTCGTTTCTTTCCGTCCGGCAGACTCCAGCCCCGTTTCAATCCAGACCTTCAGCAGGGCCATCTGTCCGCGAAGATAGTTCTGACACTCTGTTTCATCTTTGCACGAGGTGTGGAAGTAACGGTTGAAGTGCTCCAGGTAGTACGTGCGGTACTCGTCTGCCCGCTCCGGATGGTCATACACCTTCGGAAAGCCATCTCCTTTATGATTCAGCATCATGGCATAGCGGTCGGCCAGTTCTTCCTTTCCGGACAGGTATAGCCCCAACGTATCCAGTTCGGGCAACCAGCGCTCGACCAGACTCACTCCGGAGGAATCCGGATTTGCAGCCTGCGTCTTGAAATCCTTGAGAATATTGGTAATGGCCTGGTTGTTGACCGAGCTGGCCACAATGAGTTCAGGTTCTCCACCCGACAGCACGGAATGTACCAGCCGGTTGGCAATGACGGTCTGCAGGAAAGTAGTCTTTCCCGTTCCCGGAGGACCGTTGACCGCAAAAATCCGGCTGCCACGGGGATGGGTGTACATGGCAAGCGTTTCGCGCTGTGAAACGGACAAGGGGAAATCACTGCTCATCTGGGCCAGGTGCCTCCGGTTGGCATAAACCTCCCGACGGGCAGGAAGTGGAAGCAACGGTTCGCACTCGCAGCGCGTCAGACATTCCAGCAGCGGAAGGTCTTCCTTGCACTCCAGCAGCTTGTCGTACAACCGCAGGATGTTCTGTGCCATCCCTGTGACGGGTGCTTTCGTGATGACTATCTCCGGCTGGCTGGCGTAATTCATTTCGGCAAACGTCATTCCGGTGGCCTTACGGAAGAGAGTTTCGCACGCCTCCCAATATTCCTCCCCGGTAGCCACATCGGTCTTGAACGCACGTAGCAGGCAGTCCACCTCGTTGAGGGAAGCAAGGGTGCGGTCGTCCTTGGCATTGGGCGAAAGAAACTTGCGGACGAACATCGGCACACGGTCCATCGGGTTTTCGGGCAACTGCAAGGAACCGTCGGCCCCTAGTGTCGCCGTGATGAAGAAAGGATATTCAGGAAACGTCTTACCAATAGGTTTGCCATTCTCATATTCGGGAAGCAGCACACAGGGGGCGATACGCACCTTACACTTCTTGCCGTCTTCCCTTCCGTCGGGGAAAAGCAAGTCGATGTCTTCTTCCGGTATTGACTCCGGCATACGGTCTTCAAACGCCAGCGTCACGCGCGGCTCTTTATAGAACATGCTGTTACTCCATTCGGCATCCAGCAGGCAGTTTTTCCAGTATCTAAGCAGTTTTTTGTCCATAGGTACACAATAAGGAACAAAAATAGACGCATTCTGCCACAATCGAAACAATACGGCGGTAATAAAGCGTAATTTTACCTAAAAACAATTGAAAGGACCATTAAAATCTCAGTATCTTTGCATCAAATAAGTTGTCGCATGAAGAGTTCGAAACAAAACATAAAACGCATGCAGTGGGAGAATGACCCGCTTTACCGGCTGATAAGAACCATCAAGAATGTGATGGACCGATACTACCTCGACCCTCTCATCGGATTGCTCTTCCCGACGGCGGGCGACATCTTCTCTTCGGCCATGACACTACCCTTTCTCACGGTGTCGTTGTTCAAAATCAAGTCCATTCCCCTCACCCTGGCCATCCTCTACAACATGCTGGTGGACATGATGCTGGGTATCATCCCGCTCTGGATTGGCGACCTGCTGGATATTTTCAGCCGTTCGTACGCAAAAAACTACCGGCTGATTGTGGGTTTCGTGGAAGGTGACAAGGAGGTGATTCAGGAAGTGAACCGCAAGGCCGTACTGACAGCCGCGGGCATCCTGGTGCTGTGCGTGATTATCTATTGGGTGGCCAAACTGGCGGTCTACCTGACCACGGTACTGTGGGGATGGATAAGCGGACTGTTTTAAGTATCCCGGAAAATACGTACCTTTACGCCAAAATCATTCATCATGGGAAAGAAAGAATACATGCAGGCCAACAAGGACTGGCTGGCCGAAAAGGCAAAGGAAGAGGGAGTGATGCCGCTCCCGAAGGGTATCTACTACAAGGTGCTGGCATCGGGCAAGAACGACGGCAAGCATCCCACACCACGGAGCATCGTCACCGCGCATTACACGGGATGGACCATCAACGGCAAAAAGTTTGACAGCAGCCGCAGCGGTGCGCCCGTAGCCTTCCGCCTGAGTGACCTGATTGAGGGATGGATTATCGCCATGCAGCAGATGTGTGTGGGCGACAAATGGGAGGTGTACATCCCGTCAGAAATGGGATACGGCAAGTTCTCTCAGCCCGGCATCCCCGGCGGCTCCACCCTGATTTTTGAGATTGAATTGTTTGGAATAGCCTGAGTGCAGGCTATTCCGAATTATCTTTATCTTACAACGCAGCCTTCAGAATAGAAAGAATGTCCTGTTCGTTCAGCGGAGCAAACGTGCCCGGTGCGTCCAGTCCCTCATTCACGGCAATGTGGTGTGCCATTTCTTCCAGACGGGAATCGTCAATGCCTACCTCACGCAGGGTCATCGGCATGCCCAGACTCTTGAAGAACTGTGCGGTACGTACGATGGTCTGCTCGGCAATCTCCGACGGAGCCTGATCGGCAGCCAGTCCGAACACGTTCACACCAAATTTCACGATGCGTTCCTGTGTACGCTCGTTGAGTACGTGGCGCATCCAGTGTGGTGCGATGATGGCCAGACCTTCTCCGTGCGTAATGTCATAATATCCCGACAGGGCATGTTCGATGCCGTGCATAGGCCAGGGAGAGCCGCCGGTACCGAGGGCCAGCAGGCCGTTGCAGCCAAAGGTGCAGGCATACATGATTTCGGCACGTGCTTCGTAATCGTCCGGTTTCTCCAGTGCAATCGGAGCATATTTCATCAGGGTCTTTACCAGTGTTTCACAGAAACCGTCGGCCACGGAATTGGAGGCATGGGTGAAATACTGTTCCATCACATGATTGATGGCATCGGCCACTCCTGCTGCCGTGTGCTTGGCATTAACCGTGAAGGTATAGGTCGGGTCAAGGAAAGAGCAGGCCGGGAACAGATGCGGGTCGATGTAGGCCACCTTGTCGTTGGTCTCCGTACGGGAGATGACTCCTCCGGCATCGTACTCACTGCCCGTAGCGGCCAGGGTAAGGATGTCCACAATAGGCAGTGCAGCCAGCGTAGGAGCCTTGCCGATAATCAGGTCCCAGGTCTCTCCATCGTATTTGGCACCTCCGGCAATGGCTTTCGAACAATCGAGTACCGAGCCGCCGCCCACAGAGAGAATCACGTCAATCTGCTGTTCCTTGCAGATACGCACACCTTCCACCACACTGGTGGAGTATTTCGGATTCGGTTCGATGCCGCCCAGTTCAAAAATCTCAAAGTCTTTCAACAGTTCTTTCACGCGGTCGTACAAGCCGATGCGCTTGATGCTTCCGCCACCGTATGTCAACAGGATGCGACGTCCGAACGGGCGCATCACCTCTGGCAGTCCAGCCACTACATCCCGGCCAAAAATCAGACGGGTCGGGGTTTGATAGTCAAAGTTCTTCATTGTTTGTTTCTTTTTTGTCGTTTTAATTATGGATGTGGCAAAAATAAGCAAAAGAAACCATAAACAATGATACAAATCACCGATGTTTCTACCCCGATGCTCGATTTTACGCCTTACGTTCTGTCAGAAGGCACGTCCCTTGAACACATTCGATTTGGAAGAAGGAAGCAAATCGCCGTACAGTGTCACCCGGTTGGAATGGAACGTGGGGTTTACCGTGACAGAAGCCATGTAGCTATTCTTGGGCAGGAAAATATCTATCTTAGCCGACAGTCCGGTACCCATCACGTTCATGGTAAAAATCACGTTTCCTTTCTTGTCTGTCTTCAGTTTGATGCGGGATGCCTTTCCTTCCAACGTAATACCTCCCACACCGTTCGGTCCTCCTCCAAAGAAAGGAGCTATCTGTATAATCGCCTGGTCATCCGACAAGGAAACAAAATTCGTGTTGGAAGTCACGAAGGCATTCTCTCCCCGTTTGAACGACAAGCGATTTGCTTCAATCACAAAATCCAGCCTTTCAAGGGCGGAAAAGGCTTCCACCGCCCGAATAGAGTCTTGTATTGCCTCCAGCCGTTTCTCTACCTCGCGTTTTTTCGCGCTTTCCTGTTCGGCTTTCGTATAGATTCGCCGCTCCGTCTGTGCACCGGCTGTCATGACAAATGCCAGCAGTGCAAGCCATAAAAACAATCTCTTTTTCATAAGTCCGCATCATTGTATGTTTACACTATTTTCCCCTTCATCCGGTTCTCCGCTCTCCTCTCCTTCTTCTGTGGAGGAAGTGTAGTAATAGCCCTTATCTTCCCAGGTCACCAACTTTCCGCCAGGAGCATACCATTGCCAGCGAAGCCGTACATAGACTTTCTCCTTTGTGGTCTCACCCACCACGTTCTCCAGATTGAAAGAAGCTGTCGCCGTACCTATCTCCGTCCGGACGGTATCGGCAAAAGCATTGTGTCTCAAAGTCAGATAAAGGGTATCGGACGTACTTTTCACATCGTCGTAGACCATGCTTACCAGATGCGAAGTGCCGGACGACGGATTATACTCCAGCCCAAGACGCACGTTGAGGTACCCTCCGCCAAACCAGGCTGCCTTGACTTCTACCGGGTCGTTTCCCAGTTCTTCGTCGTCCGAGGCAGAAGCACGTACCATCTCTTTCGTCAGCAACTGGTAATACTTGTTGATTCTGACGCGGTAAGTATGCTCATCTTCACGTTCCAGAATGCTGCAATTGATAAACACCCGCTCCCCATCCGTCAGGTCGTGCCCCACGGAAGACTCGTCGGGAACCAGTACATTTCCCTTGTCGGTCATGATGTTTCCGTCACTGGCTTCTCCCATGCTGACCGCATACGATACATGAGGAGAATAGACATACACTTTTTTCTCATCGTCCGAGCAGGAGAACAAGGCAAACGATAAGCATGCCAGAAGTGTCATGCCGGACTTCCACATTTTTTTTTGTTCCTTACAGTCCATAATCATTCCGGTTAAATTATACAAATGAATTTCCTTAAAATTCCGTTTATTCTTCCCCCGCAAACACCGTTTACACAGCCAGCTGTAACTGGTCTGATGCGGTCATGCGGTGTAGCTCCTTTCTTCCTTCGGCGGTACAAACGCCCGCCAGATAGGTCAGCACGGCATTGCCGTACGTAAGGGCACGATGCGATTCCTCATAAGGGGCAAAAAGCGCATAAAGCAAAGTGTTCTCAAAAAACATGAAAGCCAGTTCAAAATTGCTTTCCGGCTGTATCAGCTTTTTCTGCTGGGCTTCACGGAACAGCCCGGCACACTTTTCATGCAGAGGTTCACGGTATTCCCGACTGAAAAGAGCCAGAGCCTCCGGATATTTTACAATCTCCCGGCAAAAATCGGCCGACAATATTCCCGAAAGGGCATACGTCTGGTAGTTCAGATAGACAATGCCCTCCAGACAGCTCAGCGTACGGCATTTCTCTTCTATCTGTTTTCTGCTTTTCTCTATCTGAAAAGACACACAGGCCTCCAGCAGTTCACTCTTGCTCAAAAACACCTGGTAAAGCGTCCGTTTGGAAATGTGAAGCGCTTCGGATATACTGTTCATGGAAGTGGCCTTTATTCCGTTCTTGTGGAAGCAGCCTGAGGCTATCCGGATAATCTTTCTTCTCAACACTCGTGGGTCCATAATTTCTTGTTTTCGTTTAGACAAATATCACGGGATTTTGCAGAAACTCGTTTGTTCCATACCGTTTTTCTTTTGTCACCTTCACGAGTCGGACGAGTGTTTAAACTTTTTTTGAATACGCCTTCCGGTTTGTTCACATTCCTTGAATCTGCCACACAGCTATAGGTATTCCCAAGAATAAATATTACATTTGCCTGAACATAAAATTGACAGATGATGAAAGAAGAAGTGATAGAACTGAACACAGTAGACAAATACAACAAATTCTTTGGAGTGGAGACGTATCATCCCATGGTTACCGTGGTAGATCTTTCAAAAATTACCCAGCCGACACAGCTATTTACCATAAATTATGGTATCTATGCCTTGTTTCTGAAAGATACGCTCTGCGGAGACATTACCTACGGCCGGCAGCCTTACGACTATCAGGAAGGAACCATTGTCAGTTTTGCACCGGGACAGGTAGCTTCTGTCCACGCGCAAGAAGGAACGCGCCCCACCGGATACGGACTGCTCTTCCATCCGGACTTCATTCGTGGCACCCAATTAGGACACGATATCCGGAATTATTCTTTCTTCTCTTACGAAGCCCGTGAAGCTCTGCACCTTTCGGAAGAAGAACGACACACGGTGATAGACTGCCTGCATAAAATCGATATGGAACTGAAACGTCCGGCCGACAAGCACAGCCGGCGACTGATTACCGCCAACATCGGGCTACTGCTGGATTACTGCATGCGTTTCTACGAACGACAGTTCACCACGCGCGAAGCCTCCAACAAGGACATCATCGTACGCTTTGAGCAGCTGTTGGATGAGTACTTCGACGGACAGACTCCACAGGAAGAGGGACTGCCTACGGTGAAATATTTTGCTGAACGGGTATTTCTTTCACCCAACTATTTCGGAGATATGATTAGCAAGCAGACGGGAAAAACAGCTTCCGAATACATCCAGTCAAAGGTAGTGGAAAGAGCCAAGGACATGCTGCTTTCTACCACCAAACCCATGAGTGAGATTGCCTACAGCCTGGGGTTCCAGTATCCGCAGCACATGAGCCGCATGTTCAAGCGCCTGGTAGGTCACAGCCCCAATGAATACAGAACACTTCAAAGGGGCTGAGATGCCTTTTTACTTGTTCTTCTGATTATCCTCCGCATACTTGGAAGGAGACACGCCGAACATGTCCGTGAAATGCTTGCGGAATGTAGGCAGGTCATTGAAGCCTACGCGTTCGGCTACCTCCGTGACCGGCAGACTGGTTTCCATCAGCAGGAAAGCGGCCTGCGTCATCCGAATGTGACGAATCAGTTCTACGGCCGACAAGTCGGTGTGCTGTTTCAGTTTGCGGTAAAGCGTAGCCTGGCTCATGTGTAGTTCTCCGGCCAGCACCTTGACATTGAACTCCGGATTGCCGGCATGACCTTCAATACACGACAGTACTTGTTGCATGAACTCACTTTCTGTACCTTCGGGTTTCTCAACCGACGCAGAGGAAGCATGCAACAAGGTACGGGTGTAAATCTGCTTCAGGCGACGACGCATATCGAGCAGATGAGCCACCTTGGCCAGCAGCACTTCCGGATTGAACGGTTTACGCACATAATCGTCGGCTCCACGATAAGAAGCTTCCACACTGTCCTTGTCCTCTGCCTTGGCAGTGAGTAGCAAAATGGGAATGTGAGCCGTTTCCTTCCGCTTGCGCAATTCCGCACAGCAGGTAAAGCCGTCCATCACGGGCATCATCACATCCGACAGCACCAGATCGGGCATCAGTTCCATTGCGACCTTCACTCCCTCTTCTCCGTTCTCCGCTTCCAGTACCCGATAGTGTTTCTTCATCAGGTCGCGCAGGTAACGGCGCATGTCGGTATTATCTTCTATAATGAGTACCGTCTGGCGGACAGCAGTACGTTCCTCTTCCGTTTCCTGTGAGGTTTCTTCCGTTTCCGGCAACAGCATCAGGTCCGGAAGACTCTCTCTGCTATTTTCTGTTTCCGGAGTTTCATCCCACGTATAATCATCTTCTTCGAAATGTGATTTTCCTTCGGGCAGGTACACAAAGAACGACGTTCCTTTTCCCGGTTCACTCTCCACGTTCACCCGTCCGTGATGCATCTCCACAATATGCTTCACAATTTTCAATCCCACTCCCATACGGGTGGAAACCTCCGGATCTGCATCGCCGGTCACAAAAGGCTCAAAAATGTGCTGCAACAATCCCGCATCTATTCCCTTTCCGGTGTCCGTCACCGAGATACAGCAGAAGGGTTTCCGATCGAATTCCTTCCGTTCCACCGAAAGACTGATTTTCCCTCCTTCAGGCGTATACTTGAATGCATTCGAAATCAGGTTCTGGATGACCGACGAAAGTTTCTCCCGGTCGGCCCATATCGTGACATGCTCCGTATGCGTCCATGAATAGTCTATCCTGCGCTCAACAGCCAGCGAACGGAAACCCTCGGCCACATCCTCCAGCAAGAAAGTCACATCTACCGCAGACAGGCGCAGTTTCACCATGCCAGCTTCTGCTTTCTGGATATACAGCAAACGGTCGGTCAGGGTATGCAGTCCTTCGGCATACTTGAACATAACGGACAGACGACCATAAAACGGATGTGTGGGCGATATTTTGGAAAGCAGCTCACGCAGCGGAGAGAGGATAAGAGTAAGCGGAGTGCGCAGTTCATGGGCTGCCATCGTGAAGAAAGCCTCACGTTCCTTGCGAAGTTCTACTTCCTTGTTACGTTCCATATTGACCGTAAACAGTTCGTGTTCCAGACGCAGTTCGTACTGTATCCGCTTCTGTTTCAGGCGCAGACGATGCAGGTAAATCAGCACGATACTGATCAGGCCAGCCGCCACAAGCAGACGGAACCAGAGGGTTTCACTCCAATGGGGAGCAATCACCACCTTCAGGTTACTGACATCGCCTTCACTCTGGTCCTGGAAAATGGTTTTCACCTGAAAAGTATAGGTACCGGCCGGCAAACGGTCGTACGAGATTTTTTCTCCTTCATCGGCCATAATCCATTCTTCCTGATAAGGATACAGGCGGAAAAGGTATTTCTGGAGTTTGGTCAGATACAGCATATTGGTAAACAGCAAGGAGAAACTGCGGTTCTCATGTGTCAGGTGCAATTCGGAGGTATAAAGCAGTGACTGAGGCAATACCACCTGTCCGTTGACATTCTGTCCGATTTGTACGGGCGTATGATTCACTTCCAGATCGGTAAAAATCACCCGTCCCTTTTCCTTCGGATAATTAAAGCGAAGGTCGGAAGGACGGAAATAGGTCAGCATGCTGTGGTTTCCCCAGAAAAGGAAATCTTTGCCGAAAAAGACAGAACGGTTGCTTCCTGACACATAATAATTGTAGAATGACTGCAAATGACGACTCAGACGGGAAATACCGGAATTGGACCCTACCCAGAGAGAGTGGTCGTTATCTTCGGCCAGTGTAGTCACAAAGTTACTGCATAACCCTTGGGCAGTGGTGTAATGATTCAAGATGCTGTCTCCCTCCGGCGAACAAGCCACCAAACCGTTTCCGGCGTATCCCACCCACAATTTTTTATCCGTTCCCCACAACAGGGCACGAACTTCAATCTCCGTGTCTGGCATACCAGCCTTAGTCTCATATCCGGCATGTGTCCGTAACACCTTGGTACCGTTCATCCACAATCGCAGCAATCCTCTTCCAGTTCCTAACCATAAAGTCTGATTGTCTCCAGCAGCCAATGCTCTTATATGTACACGGTCGGGAATCGCCGGATTGTTCCAGTTCACGCGCCGGGAAGTTCCCTGCTTAAAATCCAGCCAGTACAATCCCTCGCTCGTACCCGCCCAACACTGATCTTCAGATACCACGAGTAAGCTCCATACTCCAGGTATATTTTTCCCGTTTGCAACAATTCGCAGAGCATTCCATTTCCGGTTCTTCCCATAGCGGATTACCCTCCCGTCCTGCGTGCCGAACCAAACACACCCTACCTTGTCCGACAAGCTGCAAAGCACACTCCTCAGGTTGGGAATGCCAGTATCAAATGGAGCAAATGACAACGAATGTGATACATCAAAAGGCTGTGTGCTGCGCATCAGTCCTTTGTGAAAAGTAGACAACCAGACGTAACCCTCATCATCCATCTGGATACCACAAATTTCATTGGAGCGCGTCTGCGCATACTGGTGATAAAACAACTGGCGCAGGTCGGAAAACAGCACGCCTCCTCCTTCCGTACCAATCCACAGCAATCCTTCCTCGTCGTAATAACCCGAAATCATGCGCGTCTCGAAATACTGCTTCCCATTATGAAGAAAAGACTGAAAGTCGCGCAGCTTGATTTCCCGCTCGGGAGTCATGCTCAACAAAGTATATCCGTTCCAAGTCACGGCCAGATAACGTGATTTCCCAATCGAAAGCAACTGAAACACATCGTTATGCGATAACTGCTCGTACGTCTTTTCAGATAAATAACGCCAATGATGCAACTCCCGTTTCTTCAAGTCAAACCCATACAGCCCGTCACCAATTGTAGAAATCCAAATACAATCGTCACTGTTCAAGACCGAAGAAATCCGGCGTCCGGCCAGCACTTGTCCGGAGCAGATTCTTTCCATTCGCTTTTGCTTCTGAAAAAAACGGCAAATTGTACCCCTTTCACCGACACAATAAATCTCATCATAATTCTTTCCCATACACAGTGCCACAAACGGACTTCCCGGAAAATCTTTCACCACATGACGTACAGACACAAACGCCGTATCCTGTACGAAAGAAGACGGCATGCGCACTTCCGATAATCCTTCGGAAGATACTCCCCAGCAACTACCAGCAGGAGCGGCCACAAAATCAACAAACATCACAGGCTGTTTTGTTACAGAATCGCATACGGGAAGAAAGCGTTCGTATTTCTTGTCGAACAGAAACAAGTTCTGTTCCGAACGGAGAAGCAGATAATCCGTATCCAGCGACACCACCTTATCTATTCTCCGGTAAGAGATTCCCGGCATCCGAAACACCTTGAAGGTATGTCCGTCATAACGGTTCAGTCCACTACCAGTTCCGAACCACATGAATCCTTCCGTATCCTTTGCCACAGAATGAATGTCATTGTCCGACAGTCCGTCGTTCATATTCAGCACCTGAAAATCTCTTTCAGAAAGTGTCTGCGCCCCCGCCGGGAGTAACGAAGAAATACAAAGAAAAAATATAATGAGTATTTGATATATATTTTTCATTTCTCAGATTAAGCTTATGTAAATGGTCATACAAAGAAACAAAAAACTTGTCTAAAAAGTCAGAATACAGGTAAAAAAAACAGTTTTTACCCCCTTAAAAAGGCAGATAAGAAGAATACCGACTGTTAATGCAACGTTTACCCACCGCCTCTAAACAGTTTATTTCGGAGATTTGTGACAGGAAAACCTGCAACTTGTTTAACCATCTAAATATAAACTTTTAATCTTAAAACCATGAACCACATGAAAACACAATTCGTTTCTCTGCTCATAGCCTTGCTGGCGGGATTTCTGCCGCTGCACGCGCAACAAATGAGCATCTCCGGAATTGTTACAGACAAAAAGCTGAATGAGCCCATCATCGGAGCTTCAGTAGTAATTAAAGGTACAAGCAACGGTTGTATCACCGACATGGATGGAAATTTCCAGCTTAACAATGTAACAGCCGGAAACACATTAGTAATTTCGTACATCGGCTACCAGACACAGGAAATCGCCGTACAAAATGGCAAGACTTCTTATCCGGTAACTTTATCGGAAGATACTCAGTCACTCGACGAAGTGGTAGTGGTAGGTTTCGGTACACAAAAGAAAGTAAACCTGACCGGAGCCGTAGCTACTGTTGATACCAAGGCTTTGGAATCAAGACCAGTATCGCAAGTGGGACAGGCATTGCAGGGAACTGTGCCGGGGCTGAACTTATCAACAGCCGATCTGGGTGGACAGCTTGGACAATCCATGAAAGTAAATATCCGCGGAACAGGTACTATCGGTACCGGTTCAAAAGGTGAACCTCTTATCTTGATTGACGGCATGGAAGGTAACATGAATACACTGAATCCGGAAGATATTGAAAGCATCTCCGTACTGAAAGACGCAGCTTCTTCTTCCATCTACGGTTCACGTGCAGCCTTCGGTGTAATTCTGATTACCACCAAGAAAGGTAAGGCTGGAAAAATGACTATCAACTACAACAACAGTTTCCGTTATTCTGGTCCGACCAACCTGCCGAACCAGCTCGATTCTTACCGCTTTGCCAATTTCTTCAACGAAGCATCCGTAAATCAGGGTGAGAAGATTATCTTCGACGAAGAAACCATCGGCCGTATTCAAGACTACATGGCAGGTAAAATCACTACCACTACCATCCCCAACGGTAGCAACTGGCATTTCCATGAAAAAGCCAATGACAACGTAAACTGGTACAAAACACACTTCACCTGGTCTTGGAGTCAGGAACACAACCTCAGCATGAGCGGAGGAACCGAAAAACTGCAATACTATGTATCAGGAAGCTACCTGAACCAAAATGGTAACCTGCGCTACGGTAATGATAACATGAAACGTTACAACCTGAGTGCAAAGATCAACACAAAAATTAATAAATATATTGATTTCAATCTGAGCACCAAGTTCATCCGCTACGACCTTGACAACCCCATTTATCTGGAAGAAGGTGGTTTGCTGTATCATGACATTGCCCGCATGTGGCCGATGATGCCTTTCAAAGATCCGAACGGACACTATATGCGTAACGGAAAGCTGGCACAGCTGACTGACGGCGGTCGTTCCAAGACTCACAACGATGACATTTATCTGCAGGGACAGGTAATACTCCACCCGCTCAAGAACTGGAATATCTACGCTGAAGCAGGCATGCGCGTCATCAACCAGAACAAGCAGGTGAACCTGAACAAGATTTATGAATATAATATCAATGACAATCCAGTAGAACTGGCATTCAGCGGCAGTTACGCTCCGGGAGCAACCTTTGCCCGCATGAACTACCTGAACAGCAATTTCTACACTACATCTTTCTATACTGATTATACCATTGACAAGAATGACCATTACCTGAAAGTAATGCTGGGTATGAACACGGAAGAATATATCGTGCGTTCTCTGTCGGCACAACGCAGCGATGTCATTTCAGGACTGATTCCGGAAATCAGCGCCTCAGTAGGTGAAGACAAAATCAACAATGATGACAACAATCCTACCCAATACAGAAACTGGGCGACTGCCGGTTTCTTCGGACGTATCAATTATGCTTACAAAGAACGCTATCTGTTCGAAGCCAACCTGCGTTACGACGGTTCTTCACGCTTCCTCCGCGACCAGCGCTGGAACCTTTTCCCGTCATTCTCTTTCGGATGGAACATAGCACACGAATCATTCTTTGCTCCGCTGACTAAGGTAATCAATACCTTCAAGCCACGCGTATCATGGGGTATGCTGGGTAACCAGAACACAGATGCATTCTATCCGTTCTACCTGACACAGAACGTGGTAGCCAATGGTGGAAGCTGGTTAATCGGCGGTGTACGTCCTACTATTTCCGGTGTACCGGGACTGGTGAGCAGTACACTTACCTGGGAAAAGATTTACAATACCAACATCGGTTTTGACTTCGGATTACTCAACAACCGTCTGACCGGTTCATTTGAATACTTTATCCGCCGTACCAAAGGTATGGTAGGTCCTCCGGCAGAAATCGGTGCCGCACTGGGTACTACATTGCCGAACACCAACAATGCCGAACTGGAAAACAAAGGATGGGATTTGAACATCTCTTGGAGAGACCGCATCGGACAAGTAAACTACGATTTAGGCTTTAATCTTTCTGATAACCGCGCAAAAGTGAAAAAATATCCGAACGCTTCGAAAGCAATCTATCAGGCCGACGGTGTAACTTATGCTTACTACGACGGAAAAACTATCGGTGAAATCTGGGGATATGAAACTCAGGGCATCGCACAAAGCGACCAGCAGATGCAGGAATGGCTGGCTTCAAACGACCAGAGCAAACTGGGATCTCAGTGGGGAGCAGGTGATATCATGTACAAGGATTTGAGCGGTGACAAAGTGGTTGACGATGGCTCCAAGACAGTAGACGACCACGGCGACTTAAGAGTAATCGGTAACAGCGAACCTCGTTTCAATTTCGGTCTTCACCTCGGTGCCGACTGGAAAGGCTTCGATGTACAGATGTTCTTCCAGGGTGTGTTGAAACGCGACCTCTGGCTCAGCGGCCCGTTGTTCTGGGGAGCTGACTCAGGAGAATGGCAGTCTGTAGGTTACGAAGAACACCTTGACTACTGGCGTCCGGAAAACACTACTTCTATTTTCGGTCCGAACACAGATGCATATTATCCGAAAGCCTATATCGGTGACAAGGGAAATAAGAACAAGCTGACACAGACCGGCTACCTGCAGAATGGAGCTTACATGCGTATGAAGAACCTGCAAGTGGGCTACACCTTCCCGAAAGCATGGACCAGCAAGGCACATATCGAAAAAGTACGCGTGTACTTCAGTGCAGAAAACTTGTTTACTATCAGCGGTATTGCTGATATGTTCGACCCGGAAGCCATCGCATCCAACGGATGGTCTAGCGGAAAAACCTACCCGCTTTCACAGACCTTCTCATTCGGTATCAACGTGACACTTTAACCTTTAAACATTTGAACGAACCATGAAAAAAAATATATTATTCGCCATTGGAATGACGGCACTGGCCTGCTCCTGCAACGATTTTCTGGACAGAGAGCCACTAGATGCAGTGCCTGTAGAAAAATACCTGCTCAGCGAAAATGACCTGGCAGCCTATACAGCTAACCTATATAGCGCACTACCTTCACATAAACCGGGCGTGTACGATATCGGTGTATTTGCATCCGACAACAACAGTGACAACCAGGCAGCATCCAATCCGGAAAAGCTGTTTGTGAAAGGCGAAAACCGTGTGGCACAGTCGGGAGGTGCATGGAACTTCAGTGAAATCCGCTCGGCCAACTATTTCATCAACCGCGTACGTCCGTTGCTTGAAGCCGGTGAACTGGGTGGAAATGAAGCCAACAACAAGCACTATCTGGGTGAAGCTTATTTTTTCCGCGCATATTATTATGCCAACAAGCTCGACTCACTGGGCGACTTCCCCATCATCAAGACAACCATTGCCGACAATTATGAAGCAGTGAAACAAGCCAGCCAGCGCCGTCCGCGCAACGAAGTGGCCCGTTTCATTATTGAAGACCTTGACTCGGCTTACTATTTCATGTCGAGCACACCTCCAGCCAGCAACCGCCTGACCAAAGACTGTGCAGCCCTGCTGAAGAGCCGTGTAGCTTTGTTTGAAGGTACATGGGAGAAATACCACAAAGGTACGGCACGCGTTCCGGGCGGACCAGGATGGCCTGGTGCACAGAAAGACTATCTGAAAAATTTCACCATCGACATTGATGCGGAAATCAGCTATTTCCTGAACGAGGCCAAGAAAGCAGCACAGATTGTAGCCGACAACTATCCGCTCTACAATGACTACCCAGCCCTGTTCAACAGCAATTCATTGAGCTCCATGCCCGAAGTATTACTGTGGAGAGCCTACGATGCCAACCTGACTCCGGCAGTGAACCACTTCGTAGTAGGCTATCTGCAACGTAATGGAGGTGGAAACAGTGGTTACACCCGCAGCATGATTAACACCTACCTGATGCAGAACGGACTTCCAATCTACGCTACCGGAGCAGATTACAAAGGCGACCGTACTTATCAGGATGTAGCAGAAGGACGTGACCCGCGTCTGACCTACAATACCCTGATGCCGGGTGATATGCTGACAGAAAGAGCTGCCATGACCGAAGCCATCATCAACGGAGCCGGCTATTACTATCGTGCCCCGATTACGGAAATGGCTGAAAACCGCAGCACAACCGGTTATTCCATCAAAAAAGGCTTGAACACCGACCCATCACAAGGTCCTACCCTGCCTTCAACAACAGCTTGTGTCATTTTCCGTGCAGCCGAAGCTTACCTCAACTACATGGAAGCAGATTATGAACTGAACCGTTCGCTTGATGCCAACAGTCAAAAATACTGGAAAGCCATACGTGAACGTGCCGGAATGGATACCGACTACGAAAAGACTAACCGCAATACGGATTTGACGAAAGAAATCGACCTGGCACGCTACTCAGGCAATAACCTGGTAGACGTGACACTCTATAACATCCGCCGCGAACGCCGCGTGGAACTGGCAGCCGAAGGATTCCGCCTGCGTGACCTCCGCCGCTGGTGTGCACTCGACAAGATGCAGAACTATCAGGTAGAAGGATTCAACCTGTGGGCAGAGAACTACAAACGCTACGCGACTCCGGATGCCGGCATCAACGGACAGAACTTCGACAAGGCACTGACCGTTATCGACCTGAAAGAAGCCGGTGCAGAAGGAGCCAACGTATCTGCAAGAAGCGACGGTGACTACCTGCTTCCGTACCGCGTCATTTCCAGCAACATTGCCTATAACGGTTACAACTGGAATCCGAACCGCTACCTCTTCCCCATTGCTTTCGATCATTTCCGTCTGACGACCGAAGCAGAAGGCTCAGGTGACTATACTTCCTCTCCTATCTATCAGAATCCGGGATGGAAGATTGAAACAAACAGCTTGCCCGAAGGCGAATAATAATATCCCAACCTTGTAAACCCCAAAGGAGAAGTTCTTATGAAGGTCACTTTTTCCCCTGTAATCTTCCTAAAAACTTCTCCTTTTTCCAATTTTCTCCTACCTTTACATCCAATTGATATGAAACTGACACTACTCGTTTATACCTCTGCCTTAGGCGTCGTGCTTCCGTTCTCGGCATGTTCCCGCCCGGAATCCAAGCCCTCGCGTCCCAACCTGGTCTTCATCATGGCCGACCAGTTCAGGGGCGATGCCATGGGATGCATGGGAAAGGAACCCGTACAGACTCCGAACCTCGACCGTCTGGCTTCCGAAGGAATCCTCTTTACCGATGCCGTGAGCAGCTATCCGGTATCATCACCCGCACGGGCCATGCTGATGACGGGGATGTATCCGGCAGCCAACGGAGTGACGGGCAACTGCAACTCGCAGAATACCCCCTACGGCGTGGAGCTTTCGGAAGAGGCTGTATGCTGGAGCGACGTGCTGAAGGAAGAAGGGTATCGCACGGCCTACATCGGCAAGTGGCATCTCGATGCCCCGTACCGCCCCTACGTGGATACGTACAACAACAAGGGAGAAGTGGCCTGGAACGAATGGTGTCCGCCTGAACGTCGCCACGGGTTCGACAAGTGGATTGCTTACGGCACGTACGACAATCACCTGAAACCGATGTACTGGGATACGAAATCCGGACGGGAGGAGTTCTACTACGTCAACCAGTGGGGACCTGCCTACGAGGCCGACCGCGCCATCGAGTTCATCCGTACGGAAGGCACAAAAACCGACCGTCCCTTTGCCATGGTGGTGTCTATGAATCCCCCGCATACGGGTTACGAACTGGTGCCCGAAGCCTACAAACGGCTGTACGACTCGCTCGATGTGGAAGCACTGGCCCGACAGTTGCCCTACATTCCGGAAAAGGGAACCCCTGAAGGCGACTACTTCCGCGAAAACATCCGCAACTACTACGCCTGCATCACCGGAGTGGACGAGCATGTGGGACGCATCATCCAGGCTTTGAAAGACTGCGGCGTGTACGACAATACCCTCATCGTCTTCACTTCCGACCACGGCGTCTGTATGGGCGGACACGGAGTGGAAGGCAAGAACGTGTTCTACGAAGAATCCATGCGCATCCCCATGATTTGCTGCTGGAAGGGCAAGCTGCATCCGCAGAAAAGTGACCTGCCCATGGCGTTTGCCGACCTGTATCCTACTCTGCTCTCGCTCATGGGAATGGAAGCACAGATACCGGCATCCGTACAGACACACAACTGGGGACCACTGCTGCTGAACAAGGAAATACAAACGCCCGAAGAGGCTTTCCAGCCTTATTACTTCTGCGTGCCTTCGGATTCTACTTCCGGCCGACGCGGCATCCGTACCGCACGCTACACGTATGTGACAGAGGTGGAAGAAGGCCAGCCCACGCACGTATGGCTATACGACCGGCTTCACGACCCGAACCAGCTGCACAATCTTGCGGAAAGCCAGCCGGCTCTTTGTGATTCACTGAAACGCACTCTTTCTTCATGGCTCGAACAGACTCATGATCCATTTGAAAAATACTTGAAACCATGAATATGAAAAAGACATTACTGACACTACTGACACTGTTCGCCCTCTGTGCGACCACTACTGCAGCCCGTAATACCGACCACGAAGGTCCCCGCCCGGCTCCTCACCAGCTTAAATGGCACGAAGCCGAACTGGGCGTGGTGTTCCACTACGACCTGCATGTGTTCGACGGACTGGTGTACGGACAAGGCAACAACCGCATCAACCCGATTGAGGACTATAACATTTTCCATCCCGACCAGCTCGACACCGACCAGTGGATTCAGTCGGCCAAGGCTGCCGGAGCCAAGTTTGCCATCCTCACTGCCACTCATGAAACCGGTTTCGGACTGTGGCAGAGCGACGTGAATCCTTACTGCATGAAGGCCCTGAAATGGCGCGACGGAAAGGGTGACATCGTGCGCGACTTCGTGAACTCCTGCCGCAAGTACGGTGTGCAGCCGGGCATCTACATCGGCATCCGCTGGAACTCCCTGCTGGGTATCCATAACTTCAAGGCAGAAGGCGAAGGCGAGTTTGCCCGCAACCGCCAGGAGTGGTACAAGCGCCTGTGCGAAAAGATGGTGACGGAACTCTGCACCCGCTACGGTGAACTCTTCATGATTTGGTTTGATGGCGGTGCCGACGACCCGAAAGGCCTGGGGCCCGACGTGGAACCCATCGTGAACAAGTACCAGCCTAATTGCCTGTTCTATCACAACGTGAACCGTGCCGACCTGCGCTGGGGCGGTTCGGAAAGCGGTACCGTAGGCTACCCCTGCTGGTCGAGCTTCCCCTACCCGTACAGCCATAGCAACTCCACTGACGGAGTGACCGACCACAACAAGCTGCTGGCACACGGCGACCCCAACGGCAAGTTCTGGGTGCCGGCCATGGCCGACACGCCTCTGCGCGGATACAACGGGCGCCATGAATGGTTCTGGGAACCGGGTGACGACGACAAGGCAGTCTATCCGCTGGAAAACCTGATGGAGATGTACGAGAAATCGGTGGGCCGCAACGCCACGCTGATGGTGGGACTCACTCCCAACCCCGACGGACTGATTCCGGAAGGTGACGTACGCCGTCTACAGGAATGGGGTACCGAAATCAACCGCCGTTTCGGTCAGCCGCTGGCAGCGACTTCGACCACCGGCAAGAAGAAAGTATCGCTCTCGCTCGGCAAGGTACAGCCCGTCAACTATTACCAGATTCAGGAAGACATTACCGGCGGCGAACGCGTCCGTGCCTACCGGGTAGAAGCCCAGGTGAACGGCAAGTGGACTACCGTGGCAAAAGGTACTTCCGTGGGACACAAGCGCATTGAATCCTTCCCTGCCGTAGAAGCCAAATCTTTCCGTCTGGTGGTAGAAGAATGCACGGCAGAGCCCCTCATCCGAAACTTTAGCGTTTATCATGTAAATCCTTAATCTAAAGAAAGTTATTATGAATAAAAGCCTTTTAGCACTTCTCGGGATAGCCCCTGTGCTTTCCCCGTTGCATACCCTAGCCAACGACCGTCCCGACCCACGTCCGAATATTATTTTCTTCCTGGTAGACGACATGGGATGGCAGGACACTTCACTGCCTTTCTGGACAGAGAAAACCATGTACAACGAACGTTACGAAACTCCTAACATGGAGCGTCTGGCCCGTCAGGGAATGATGTTCACGCAGGCCTACGCTTCGAGCATCAGTTCGCCCACCCGCTGCAGTCTGATGACCGGAGCCAACGCCGCCCGCCACCGGGTGACCAACTGGACCTTGCGGAAGAACCAGACCACCGATGCCAAGAGCGACGTACTGCAACTGCCCGACTGGAACTACAACGGCATTGCACAGGTGGAAGGCACGAACCACACCTTCGTGGCCAAGTCGTTCGTGCAATACCTGAAAGACAGCGGCTACCACACCATCCATTGCGGAAAGGCGCACTGGGGAGCCATCGACACTCCGGGAGAAAACCCCTGCCACTTCGGCTTTGAAACGAACATTGCCGGTCATGCGGCAGGCGGACTGGCTACCTACCTGAGTGAACTGAGCTACGGACACGACGAGAAAGGTAACCCCACCTCGCTCATGTCGATTCCGGGACTGGAGAAATACTGGAAAACAGGCACCTTCGTCACCGAAGCCCTGACACAGGAAGCCCTGAAAGCCCTCGACAAGGCCAAGGAATACAACCAGCCATTCTACCTCTACATGTCGCACTATGCCATCCACATCCCTATCGACAAGGATATGCGTTTCTATGACAAATACAAGAAGAAAGGCATGTCGGACAAGGAAGCGGCCTACGCCTCCCTCATCGAAGGCATGGACAAGAGTCTGGGCGACATCATGGACTGGCTGGAAAAGAACGGAGAAGCCGACAATACCATCATCCTGTTCTGTGGCGACAACGGAGGATATGCCACCGGTGCCGAATGGAGAGACGAACCGCTCTACACGCAGAATGCACCGCTTACCTGCGGAAAAGGTTCAGCCTACGAAGGCGGTATCCGCGAACCGATGATTGTGAGCTGGCCGGGCGTGGCTCAACCCAATACCCGCTGCGACAAGTACGTCATCGTGGAAGACTATTTCCCCAGCATCCTCGAAATGGCCGGCATTACCGACTGGAAGGCACCGCAGACCGTGGACGGCGTAAGCTTCGTGCCCCTGCTCAAGCAGACTGGCGACCCGTCGGAAGGCAGAAGCCTTTACTGGAACTGTCCGAACCTGTGGGGCGAACGAGGCCCGGGCATCGGCGCTACCTGTACCGTACGTCAGGGAAAATGGAAACTGATTTATTTCTACGAAACGGGCAAGAAGGAACTGTATGACATTCCGGCCGACATCAGCGAGAAGCACAACCTGGCCGAACGCTATCCGGACGTAGTGAAATCGCTCTCAGCTAACCTCGGCGAGTTCCTCCGCAGCTCCGGCGCACAGCGTCCGTCGTTCAAAAAGACCGGAAAACCCTGCCCGTGGCCGGATGAAATCTGACCCTCGGAAACACACCTTTGCGTTTCAGTGAAAACGCAAGTGCATTTCATACAAAACGTCCTTGCGTCTGAATTGAAACGCAAGGACGTTTTACTAAAAACTCCTTTACGTTTTTTTCAAGCGTAAAGGAGTTTTTTTTTCGGAGTATAAACCCCGTATTTTTCAATGGTTCTCACCGCATCGTAACTCCCAGAAAGCTACGGCCGAAGCGGCTGCCACATTGAGCGAATCCACTCCGTGTGCCATGGGAATGCGCACCACATAGTCCGCTCCCTCGATGGCTGCTTCCGGCAGTCCGTCACCTTCGGTACCCATCACCAGGGCCAGTCGTGGTTCCTCCTTCAGCGGCGGACAATCCAGCGGCACGGAACGGTCGGTCAGCGCCATGGCTGCCGTGCGGAAACCCAGTCCCTTCAACCGTTCCAGCGGACGGTCTACCCACGTCCAGGGCACCAGAAACACCGACCCCATCGACACCCGCACCGCCCGACGGTTCAGCGGGTCGCACGAATCCGTGGTCAACAATACGGCATCTATTCCCAGTGCGGCTGCCGAACGGAAGATGGCCCCAATGTTGGTAGTATCCACCACCCCATGAATGACCACTACCCTGCGTGCCCCACGGCATACTTCCTCCACCGGACGCGGAGCCGGACGCCGCATGGCACACAGCACACCCCGTGTCAGCGTATAACCGGTGAGCCGGGCCAGCAGTTCACGGTCGCCCGTATAGACCGGCAGATGCGCCATGCGCTGCACAATGTCCGCTGCATCACCCGTAAGATGCTTCCGCTCACAGAGCAAGGACACGGGTTCATAGCCGGCCTCCAGCGCCACCCGAATCACTTTCGGGCTTTCAGCGATAAAGATGCCCCGTTGCGGGTCAATGCGGTTGCGCAACTGGGCTTCGGTCAGGGTGCTGAACACTTCCACTCCGGGATGCTCCAGCGAGGAGATTTCGATAACGGGCATAACGTAGACTTTTTGAATGAACCGCAAAGTTACGACATCTGCCGCACATTCCAAGAATCACCCCACGGGAAAATCAAGTATCCCATTCACTCGGCCGCCGTATCCAGCAACGGAGCTTCCTCTTCCTCCGGTCCGCGAGGTCCCGGCCCCGGTCTTTCGCCTTCCGGCATCGGAGGCAATACCTGCGGTTTCACGGTCTGCCAAGTGGCATACTGTTCTTCGGTGAGAATCTTGCGGATTTTCTTCTCCCGCTTTTCCTGCTCCTTCTGCATTTTCTCGGCATGCTCCTTCATCCGTTCTTCCGGATTCATACCCTCCGGAGCTCCTCCCATTCCGGGGAATCCTCCACCCTGCGGCGGCATTCCACCTCCCATCGGAGGACGTCCTCCACCCATCGGGGGTCTTCCTCCCATGGAAGGCTGTCCGTTCATTCCTCCCGGATGACGCTGCATCATGTTTTCCACTTTTTCCTTTTCTTCCTTCAGGAACAACTTGTAAATCTTCTTGTACTGCTTCTCCGTCAGGTTCAGTGCCTTATCCATCTCGTCGGTCCGTCGCTGGGCCGCCTTCTCCGGATTGGGCACTTCTTTCTTCTGCACTTTCTCCTGCGGGTCATCGTAGCGGATATTCGCACTTGCATTCAAAGATGCATACATCAAGGCCATTCCGCAGGCCATCCACACAATTTTCTTCATCTTACTTACAATTTTAAATGAAAACTAATCGGAAACAAATGTAGAAGTCGCCTGCAATTTTTAAAAATAGAATCCACCAAATGCGGTTTTCTGTCTACCAATTGGAAAGAAATCTCGTATCTTTGCCCTCAATTTAACCAATTACACACGCCTTTATGGAAAAAGAAACAATACCTACCTGTGTGGACTGCGGCACACAGAACTGCAAATACAAAGACCGCACCTACCCAGATTTCTGTCCTACAGATAACCTGAAAGAGGAAGACCGCCAGTGGGCACTGGAGCGTTACGACGAGGGGCGCAACCGCGAGATTATGATTGCCAGTGCGGAAGTGGAATACGAAGGCTACTGCCAGTGGACCCGCGTGCAGGAAATCATGGAGTTTGCCCGGAAAATAGGTGCACACCGCATCGGAATTGCCAACTGCATCGGCCTCATCCGTGAAGCCCGTATCTTTGCCCGCATCCTCCGTGCCAACGGCTTCGAAGCTTACTCGGTCATCTGCAAGGTAGCCGGTCAGCCCAAAACATCGATGGGCATCCCCGCACAATGTGAAAGTATCGGTGCCGCCATGTGCAACCCGATTCTGCAAGCCCGTCTGCTGAACGAAGCACATACCGACCTGAACGTGGTAATCGGTCTCTGCGTGGGACACGACAGCCTGTTCTACAAATACTCGGATGCTTACGTCACTACCCTCGTAACCAAGGACCGTGTGACGGGCAATAACCCGACGGCAGCACTATATACGGCAGATTCTTATTACCGGAAGAAGTTTTTTGGAGGGAAATAAAAGACTCTGACTAATAGTATATAAAAAAGGGAAGCAGCACATCGATACGCCGCTTCCCCTTTTTATAATATTCTATTTCAATCATGCTACAATCCACCGCTCAATGCTTCGTGTCTCGTCACTGAAGTTTATCCCGACCTTTATCACCTTCCGGCTATCGGAAGCAAAGGCTGAGGCATACCCTTTCTCCTCTATCTGCTGCATGGCTTCTTCGGCGGTACCGTTCAACTTGAACTCCATCACGTAGATGTAGTCGGACGTCTTCAGCACTAAATCTACCCGACCACGCGATGTGCGGTATTCCACCTCGGTGTGGAAACCCATCAGCTTGAACACAATGTAAAGAATGTTCTGGTAATGCACCTCGCGGTCACGGGCCAACTCATAAGGAGTATCATCGAAGAAGGTCTGCAGGCGGCTAAGGAAACCGTCCACATCACCCTTACGCACCTCGCCCACAAAGCACTGGATTTCATAAGGGGACTTGCTCACGCTCACCGACGCATAGTGAGGAAGCAGGAAGCGAAGAAAACCCTGTTCCACCTCCCGGTTCGGGAAACCGAGGGTATAGTTCTCAAACTCCGCGTTATAATCCTTGATGGTCAGATAGCCACTCTGGTAGATGACCGGTACCGGGTCGGTAGAAGCCGCATCGATGGAATCCAGCACCGGACCGCTGGTCACGATGTGCTCAATCTCTTCCACCGGATAATGGTGAAGCTTCATCAGCTCTACAAGGTAAGTCGGGGTACCCGTCTCAAACCAGTAGCTGCCTATCTGTTTCTTGGCAAAGGTATTCAATAGGCTGAAAGGATTGTACATGCCTACCGACTTATAGCAGAAGTGATAACCGTCGTAATTTTCCTTCAGCAGTCCACAAGCTTTGGCATAATCCACGCCCAATGCATCGGCAAGGGCATGAATGTCCTCGTCAAAATACTGGTGAAGCTCCACATCGCTGATACCACAGAGTTCCGCATAACGGTTGTCCATGGAGATGTCCATCAGGTTATTCAAATCACTGAACACACTCACCTTGCTGAACTTCGTCACGCCCGTCAGCATAGCAAAATGAATGGAGCCGTCGCACGACTTGAGGGCACCGTAAAAAGCTTTGAGCGTATTACGGAATTTTGTCTGCAGTTCCGGATTCGTGATGGCCTGAAGCATCGGTTTGTCATACTCATCTATCAGAATCACCACCTTTTGCCCCATTTTCTTCGCAGCCCGACGAATAACTCCTTCGAAACGGGTCGCCACGGAATACTCATCCGAGTTATGGCCATACTCTGCCTCCCACTGCTTCAGCGTCAGTTCCAGCTTATTTTCCAGACTTGCTTCCGTGTCATACTTTTCCGTATTCAAATCCATGTGAAGCACCGGATGCACCGCCCAGTCCTTTTCCAGACTTTCCATAGCAAGCCCCTTGAACAGCTCACGCTTTCCCAGGAAATAAGCCTCTAACGTGGAAATCATCAGGCTCTTGCCGAACCGTCGGGGACGACTCAGGAAATAATACTTCCCTGTCTGTACCAGATTATATAAAAGCAAAGTCTTGTCTGCATAAATATATCCCCTGCTGCGGAGATCTTCGAAATTCTGTATGCCTACCGGATAAAGTCTGTTCATGGCCGTGTCGTTTTAATCCTTTCGTACACACAAAGGTAAGATTTATCTGCCGCAATTCCTAATCTGACAACCTGAAATCAAAAAGACAACAAATTCCAAATGAAAATATAAGCCCAAACAAAAATTCCTTACCTTTGCGTTCCAACAACAATATGTCATAAAACTTAAACTTATAGTATATGAAAGCCAAACACATCGCATTCCTTTCACTCAGTGTGCTTGCAGGAACATTTGCCTCATGCACCGGCTCACACGAAATAAAGATTACAGGCTCGGTAAAAAATTTAGACGGAGGCACAATTATCTATCAGAAATCCATCGACGGAATGTTTAATTCGCAATCTCAGGATACATTGAAGCTGAATACGGACAGTACGTTCAGTCTCACACTCCCCAGTAACGGGTACGAACAGATACGCCTGTTCCTGTGGGGAAAGCGTTACTTAGGTTCTTTCATTGCCGACGGCGGAAATTATCGCCTGCAAATTGATGCCGCAGCCACGCATCCCATCTCCATTCTGGAAGACAAGAATGAAAAGAACATGGAGGTATCAAGACTAATGGATGAACTGGGACAGGACGTGTTTGATGTACTTTCAAGAAAAGGCGACAAGTGGGGTATTACCCAGGACACCATAGCCACGTCAGTCAGCAAAAAGTTGCAGGACGCGGTATTAGCCTTAGATGAAAAGATGAAAGGTGTAGATAAAGATTTATATGAAAAAGCCTGCCAGAATACACGCATACAGACAATGTGGGCCTTCCAGAACCAGCTTTTCGGCATTGCCTACCGCTATTCCGAAGCCACCAAGCAAAGCTGGCTCAAGGAATGGGAAAAGATGATGGAATTCTGTCGGGTAAATCACCCGGCCAGCACTTTCTCGCCCGCTTTCCATGAAGTTGTATGTAACAATGCCGGCATTACTTACTACACTAAAGAAGAACCGGTAGACGAAGACTTGAAGAAAAATCCCAATAAGTTGATTTTCCATTACATCGAAAAGAACCTTACGGGTCAGGCGCAGGAATCGGCCATGGCACTGCTTTTCCTGAGGGATGCAAACGAGGAAAAATACGACCCAGAAATACTTCCGCTGGAAGAACGATTCAAGCAACTGTATCCACAAAGCAAATGGCAACCGCTGATAGATGAGGCTATTGCCAAGAACAAGGCTTTCAATCAAGCTAAAACACCCGACTACATCCACTTCCCTAATATAGACAACGCCAAGACATTCAAAGACATTACCGACTTATATAAAGGAAAGGTTATCTTCATGGATATATGGGCAACCTGGTGCGGTCCCTGTCGTGCTTCTTTCGCCTATGTAAAACCCTTACAGGAGTATGCCAAAGCGAACGACATCGTACTGCTGTATCTCTCCATCGACCGCCCGGAAGAAGATGCCAAATGGCGCAAGATGGCAGCACATTATGACCTGATGGGCGAGCATGTACGCGTGCAGGAAGCGTTTAAGGATGAAATATACACAACCTTCGGCAACGCACAAAAAGCACTTTCCATTCCTCATTGCGTGATTATCGGGAAGGATGGAGAAATCAAGTTCAAATCGGCTGCTTCTCCGGAAGATATGGAAAAACTAAAATCTCAATTGAAAGAGGCAGCGCAGGCAGGAGCATAACCCCTATTGCTACTGAAACTCCTAATACACAGAAAAGCCGCCACGTATCCCTTCCAAGATGCGTGGCGGCTATGTTTTACTTCAATGCTTTCCCGTCGGAAAAGGCATTGCCCACCTTCTCTCCTATCACCAGATAATGATGATGAATCGGGTCGTACGTAATCGGTTTCAGACGGGAAGGGTCAATCTGGCCGTTTTCATCCAGAATATCTTCCGCTGCCGACACGTTGACAATACGGCCTACCAGATGGTTACTCTCCTGGTCGTACGAAACCAACTCACATTCGAGTGTCATGGGCAGTTCCTCAATGAGCGGTGCATTCACAAACTCCGATTTTACGGCATGGAAACCGGCTTTGGCAAATTTGTCCGGCTCTTTCTTTCCTGAGACAAGCCCCACGTAATCGCAGGCTGCCACATGGTCGGCTGTAGCCATGCTCACGGTAAAGGCCTTCGTGGCCAGAATATTCTGGGTCGTCTTGTGTCCTTCGGCCAGGCAGATGCCCACCATGTCATCGGTATAGATTCCTCCCCACGCCGCATTCATGGCGTTGGGGTTTCCATTTTCGTCGTACGCAGCCACGATAAATACGGGCATCGGGTACAACCATGTTTTTACTCCAAAATTCTTTCGCATAGTCTGTATATTTTTAGTTGCAGTATCGAATCATTTGTCATTTCGAGGACTCACCGCCACCTTAATCACCCCATCCAGGCGGTTCTCGAAGATGCGGTAGGCTTCTTCTATCTCATTAAGCGGGAAGCGGTGTGTAATGAGCGGTGTAGTGTCAATCTTTCCTTCCGCTATCAACCGGAGGATTTCAGCACAATCGCAACCATCTACTCCGCCTGTCTTGAAAGTGAGGTTCTTGCCGTACATGTCGGGCAAGGGAAGCACCTGCGGACGGTCGTACAAAGCCACGACGGTCACAATGGCATTCGGACGAGCGCACTCCCAAGCCAGCCGGAAAGTATCATCAGCTCCGGCCACTTCAATGACTACGTCAGCTCCTCCATGCGCACTGTGGGCTTTCACAAACTCCTGACACTGTTCCGGTGTGGTGACCAGAACTTCGGGATAATGGGTCTGCACGAAATGGATACGCTCTTCCGATTTCTCACACACAATGAGACAGCGCGGATGTTTCAGCCGGGCACAGAGCAACGTACAGATTCCCGTAGGTCCGGCTCCAATCAGCAGCACCGTATCTTCGGGTGTGATTTCCGAGATACGGGCAGCCCAGAAACCAGTGGCCAGAATGTCACCCACGAAAAGTGCCTGCTCATCCGTCACTCCATCGGGAATGCGGTTCAATCCCTGATCGGCATGCGGCACCCGCACGTATTCCGCCTGTCCGCCGTCGATGCGGCAACCCAATGCCCATCCTCCGTCGGGGTCCTCACAATTGTTTACATATCCGTGCTGGCAGAAAAAACATTCTCCGCAGAAAGTCTCCACGTTGACCGTTACCCGGTCACCCGGCTTCACGGTAGTGACCTCTGCTCCCACCTGTTCCACGATGCCGACCATCTCATGCCCCACCGTAATACCCGGTACAGCACGCGGCACACTACCGTGCTTGATGTGCAAATCACTGGTACAAATACTTCCCAACGTGACGCGCACCAGGGCGTCCTTCGGGTCTTTCAGTTCGGGCACAGGCTTCTCTATCAGTGAAAAGCGACCGTGCTCCATATACGTATAAGCTAACATATTCTTAAATTTTAATGAAAATACGCCTTCAACACTTCTCCGAACACCTCTCCCGGTGCAATCTTATCGAACAGCTTCATTGAGGTATGCAGTTTCAGTACGTCCACCTCCGAGCCCATCAGTTCCCACACCGTACGATGACCACGATGACCTAACAAGGCATGGGAAATTTCCCGCAGACGGGCACCCAATACAGGATGCGCCAGATAGGCCCGGGCCTCTTCTTCCCCATCTAGTCCATAAAACTCCGAGTTATAACTATAGCCCAACCCCTTCTGCTGAGGGAAGATATACCAAATCCAATGGCTGCGCTTGCCACCATTTCTGATTTCCTTCAGTGCCACAGAATACACGTCTTCCTGCGCATCCAGAAACCGTTGCAGATTAAAATTCGTGTGCGACATATTCCTTCGTTTTTATCTTTACTCAAATGTAAGGATAATCCCTTAATGAGCCAACAGCCGCGAGGAGAATTATTTTTGTCACAAGTATGATTTTCCTCCCTAATTCTTCGTTAATTAAAGAGTTATGCTTATATTTGTCCCGAAAATCCGCACAAAGGTGGTTTTCATCGCACATTGATTTTTAGATACAACAAATGATCGTTAAAGATGTCACACAAAGTTTTCGTTACGTTCCGCTGAGGTCCTGAGCAGATTTTTCTCAGCTAAGGAATCGAATGAATTATTGCTTCCGACAAGGAGGCCGGGATTGTTGTGCTCTTTGACGTACTAGCCGCGCACCTTTCTTTCGATGGGGAAACGAGAGGGTATTTACGTTGCGACGGACCTTCACACATTGTGTCCGTAAGCTTCTATCTTTATCTATTTCTATTTTCTCATTTTAAAATTCGTTTGTTGTATATGAAAAATGTCATGTTACGTGCTACACGCACCTTTATTGAAAATCTTTGTGCTCCCGAATATGCTCACCACCACCTCGCCGTGGAAATCTCTCATCCCGATGGCTTTACCGATGCCCAGGAACTTTCTATCCGGGTGTATTCCAGCGAATACCGCCTGCTGGGCTGTGACACTCGTTCACTGAAAGGAAAAAGGCCCCGAAAAGTACGGTTCGACATCCTCTCTGAAGAAGAATGGGAAACCGGACTCTACCGTATCTATGTCTACCGCAACGGACATCCGGTGGGATGGACGCTCTTAGAACTCTATTCCGGTTACGAATGCTGGGACAAGACCGAAGTAGAGAACTTCCAAACCCGTCCCGAAGAGAAATACTTTGCCGAGACCTTCTGCTTCCTGCCCTTGTTCTCCTGGATGCACCAGGAACACTGTGACTCGAACCTCATCCGGCAGTTCCTCGAAACATTGTATGCGCTCGACAGCCACCAGCTTGCCGTACCCCACCTGTTCGTTTCAGGCAATCAGGCCCGTAAATATGCCGCCCGCCTGCTGGCCCTCCATTTTTGTGAAAAGCAGACCGCTCTTTGCAGCCATTTTTCCCTACAAGAACTGCTGGAGGGTTCCCTGCAATGGAAAGTCCTGCAAGAGAAGATGGACACCCGAAAAGTGGTGCTGGTGGAGGTGCCTTACATGGATTACTCCCGGCAGGAATCCAACCTGCTCGACCTGTTAGGAAACCTGATGGAACAGAAAGCTTCTTCCGGCCCTATCTTCATCTTCTACGGCACGATGGACAGTACCTACCAGCTGCGCAGATGCAGTACAGCGATGAGCCGCATCTTTACGGAAGAAAACACCATCTATACACCCGACAAGGCAGAAACCGACAACCCGGACGAAGACTTTCCTATAGACGATCTCCCCTTGCCGTTTGACGAAGAAAAGCCGCTCCCACATACCGAGGATAATCCACTGCCCAAAGACAATGCCCCATCGGATGCCGAACAAGCCTTGCAGGAGATGGTAGGACTGACTCGCCTGAAGGAAGATTTGCAGGAGGCCCGGATGCTGGCCGCCTTCATGAAACGGCGTATGGAATTAGGGCTCGACACGGAGCTGGACAACCGCCACCACATGCTGTTCTTAGGCAATCCCGGTACAGGAAAGACGACGGTGGCCAAACTCATCGGACAGCTGTATCACCAGATGGGACTCCTTTCCAGCGGACATACCATAGAGACATGCCGCACAAAGCTGGTGGGCGAATACATCGGTGAGACAGAAAAGCACATCAGGCAGACCATCGAGGAAGCCCGGGGCGGCGTACTCTTCATCGATGAGGCTTATACCCTGATTACGACAAAGGAAGAAACGAAAGATTTCGGGAAAGAGGTGATTCACGCCCTGCTCACTGTGCTCTCGGAACCCAATCCCGACATGATTATCATCCTGGCCGGCTACGAGGACAAAATGCAAAAGATGCTCCGTACCAATCCCGGCCTACAGGAGCGCTTCCCCCTTCAGTTCTACTTTGACGACTACAATGCGGACGAGCTGATGGAAATGGCTCACCGTCTTTTGCTGAAACGCAATTTCCAGCTGACTCCCGAAGCGGACAAGGAACTGTACGCTCTGATTACGGAAGCCACTGCCCAGCGTGACGAGCATTTCGGCAACGGGCGCTGGCTGCACAACTTGATTGAGCAGGGTATCATCAAGAGCATGGCACAGCGCATCATGTCGCAGCCTTCCGTTCCCGACAACACCTTCCTGTTCCGCACCATCATCGAAGAAGATGTCCTGAAAGCAGGCAACCGCCTTCGCTGCAAGCAAGTGGTGAAACTGGAACCGCAGCCCATCCGCCGCATCGGGTTCAGAGCATAAGAAAACAAACTTAGCTTCTTTACAAGCCAATAAATAAAAATCCCCCTGCTTTCGCTCGAAGTGAAGCAGAGGGATTCTTTTATTTCCAATATTCTCTCATTTGTTGAACACCAGTCTGTCCGTGTCATATCCGCGCTTTCGAAGTTTATCCAGAAGTTCCTGAAGTACCTCATCGGGCAAGGTTTCCTCGCGGCTCATAATCCAGAGATACTTGTCACTGCTACTGCCTATCAGCACGTAGCGGTAATCCGGGTCAATATCGAGCACATAATAGTCGGCATAGAACCACAGGAAGAATGATACCTTCAGCTTGCCGGGGTCGTTCGGATCGGGCTGTTTGGCCTTTCCCTTGATTTCCTTATACTTCCCATCTTTGTATCCCGCGTTGAGCACCTCAATGCGCCCATTGGGTAGCAAGGTGTAAGTGGCCGTTACACGAGTCATGCCTTTTTCAAAACGATGGTCATAGCGGGCTATCTCGTGCCACTTCCCCATAAAACGCGGCACGTCGAACGTCTGCACCGTCCGGTTGTCTATCTCAGTACTATTGCCACTCTGGCAACTACCTAACCCTAACAGGGTACATAAAAGAATCAAGATGTGTTTCATAACGTATATTTTTAACGTTCAAAAGTTGTATTTCCTACAAATATACCAAAACCTGACCAATTACGGAGAAATAGATAAAAAATAAATTCCCCAATCGCTAGGTCAGCTACATAAGAATATCTACCTTTAAGACCGTTATTTATTATCAGGCAATCTATCAGAAAAAAATGAAAAAGACAAAACTATTTCTTGTAGGTGCTGCCGTCCTGATAGGAGGAGGGATGGCCGTACATGCCCAGTCGTGGAGAAGCGGCGGGATGTTTTCTTTGGATAAGCAGTATGCCGATTATCCTTGTGTGAATTTACTGGACAGTACCAGTGTGACGGTGGAACCCACCGGACAAGGTTCGTTTGCGGTCTGCCGGGCCGTACGGGTGCAGACAACTGCCGGAGCCTTGCAGCAACGGGTACTGAAATACGATTACGACCCGCTGACGGCAGCCGCCACCTTCAAGCGAGTGACCATCTACCATGCCGACGGAACATATACATCGGTCGATGTGACCAAGGCGTGCGACTATGCCGCTCCGGCCAGAGCCATCTACTGGGGAGCCCGCCAGATTATGCTGGAGCTGGGCGCACTGAAACCGGGCGACATCATCGACTATGAAATTGACAAGAAAGGATTTACATACGCCCTGCTGGGTGATGCACCTCAGACAGGAGACGACTCCCGCTTTATCCCGCCCATGCGCGGACAATTCTACGACATCGTACCCTTCTGGTCGGCCGACCCCACCCTGCGGAAAGTGTACCGCGTCAGTCTGCCAGCCGAAAAAGAAATCCAGTTCCAGTTCTATCAGGGCGACTGCGCTTCTTCCATGCGCTACGAAGACGGACGGAAAGTCTATACCTTCGCCAAAGATGCCATCATGCCCTTCCGTCGGGAACCGAACATGGTCGATTTCTATGACGCCGCACCGAAGCTGATGATGTCTACCACCGCCGACTGGAAAGAAAAGTCACGCTGGTTCTACGGAGTCAACGAAGACTACGGCAGTTTCACCGCCATTCCGGAGGCCCAGAAGAAAGTAGACGAGCTCATCCGGGGTAAAAAGACCGAACTGGAGAAAGTGGCAGTACTCACCCACTGGGTAGCCGACAACATCCGTTATGCAGGTATCTCCATGGGAAAGGGAGAAGGATTCACCCTGCACAACCTGAAAATGAACTACACCGACCGCTGTGGCGTGTGCAAGGACATTGCCGGCACGCTGATTGCATTCCTGCGGATGGCAGGCTTTGAAGCTTTCCCGGCCATGACCATGGCAGGCAGCCGGGTGGAGACCATTCCGGCCGACCATTTCAATCACTGCGTGGCTGTGGTGAAACTCTGTGACGGCACGATGATGCCGCTCGACCCCACGTGGGTACCTTTCTGCCGGGAATTGTGGAGCAGTGCCGAACAGCAGCAAAATTACCTGCCGGGCACACCGGAAGGCACTGACCTGTGCCTGACTCCCATCTCCGACCCGGAAAACCATTACGTACGCATCAAGGCACAGAACACCCTCGATGAAAAAGGCACGCTGAAAGGCACCTTCACCATCGAAGCCGAGGGACAGAGCGACAGCAACATCCGCCGCATCTTCACCACCGGATTCCAGAGCGAATGGGCACATACCATGGAACGCCAGTTGCTGAACGTATCGCCGAAAGCCCGACTGAAAAGCGTGGACTACGGACGGACACCGAAAGACTACCAGCGTGCCCCCATCCGGATTACGTTCCGCTATGAGATTCCGGAATATGCGCTGAAAGGCGACCAGGGAGAAATGTTTTTCAAACCTTTCGTACTGAACAATCTTTACACGCAAGTCCTCTCCTACCTGCGGATAGATACCAGTCTGGAGAAACGAGCCTACGGCTTCAAAGACGGTTGCTCCCGTCTGGTGGAAATGGAAGAAAACCTGAAACTTCCTGCCGGATACGAATGGCAAGGAAAGGAAAAGCAGGACCAGATGGACGGACCAGGTGCCGGATTCACCGGATACATGGGCCAAAACGGCAACCAGTTGCAAGTGAAGACTTCCCTACGCCTGAAGAAACGGGTCTACGAAGCATCCGACTGGGATAGTTTCCGAAACGCAGTGAATACTGCCAAGGAATATGGAGAATATATTGTGGTAAAGAAATAACCACTCATACGAGGATTTTAACAAGAAACGAAGCGTAATGAAAACATTATCAATCTACATAGGAATCATAGGAATGCTTTTGCTGGCAGTGCTGCCGGCCAGAGCCGCATCGGAAGCGGAATTCCGCAAACTTTCGAAAACGTACACCCTGCGTGCCGACGGCAGTCAGGAAATGCGGGTACAAAAGGAACTGACCCTGTTCACCCATGCCGCCATGAACGGTCTGTACGGAGAAACATTTATCGTGTATAACCCCGATTTCCAGAAGCTGGAAATTCACGAGTCCTACACTCGTCAGAAAGATGGCACCGTGGTTCAGACACCCGCCAATGCCTTCGTAGAGGCATTGCCAGCCGCAGCCGCCAACGCACCAGCCTACAACCAGTTGAAAGAGATGGTCGTGGTACACACCGGACTTGAGTTAGGTGCCACCATCGTGCTGGACTACTCCATTGTGAGCAAAGCCGGTTACCTGCCGGAACTCGATGTCTGCTGTCCGGTCAAGGAACTTTCTCCCATCAAGGAATTTACCTTCCGCCTGAACGTACCGGCTGGCAAATCGGTACACTATGAACTGCTGAATGCTTCTGCACAGCCATCCATTTCTCAAAAAGACGGAATGAAATCCTTTACCTGGACACTGAAAGAAGTGAAACCCCGCCCTTACGCCTATCCTTCTGTAAGAGGAAGTATGGGACAAGTACAAGCGGCAGCCAGCGGCATGATGCCTGTCTTCATGGCCTCTACGTGGTCGGAGTACGATGAAGCCCTGAAAAGCCTGAAAGCACAGTTCCAGCCCGGAAACCGTTCTGTCATTGAAGCGAAAGTGGCCGAACTGACTCAGGGTATTCAAGACAATCCACAGGCAATCCGCAACGCCATCGCCCGCTACATGACTGAACTGTATCAATTGGGACGTTGCGGCGTATCACTGCAGGATGCCGGCTACCGTTTGCGTCCTGCATCAGAAGTCATCCGTTCGGCTTACGGCACCCAGGCAGAATTAGCGAACCTGGATGTTACCCTGCAGCAGGCAGCCAGACTGGAAGCGGAAGTAGCCGTGTGTGCCTTGCGTCCGTCGAAGGCTGAAAACCAAGGTTTGTCTACCATCGTATCACTGGTAGTCCAGAGCAAGCTGATACCCGAGAAGGTAGCCCTGACAGGCACCGAAGAAGCCAACTTGCAACCCTTCCTGACGGTGACCAGTCTGGATGGAAAACCACTGACAATAGAAGCTTACTTAGGAGCCAAGGAAATGCAGCAGACCGACACCCTGAAGGTGGATGAAAAGAAGTTGCAGCAACCCGCCGAAGGATGGGGAATCGTGACACTGAACGACCCGACACCGGCCCGCACGCTCTATGCGTATGCTGCCAATACAACCATTCCCGAAAATATCCTTCTGCCGAGAACGATGAACTGCACACTGGAGACCATTGTCTGCCTGCCGGAAGGAATGAAAGCGACTCCCCGCACCAACAAGGAAATCAGCAATGCCTGCGGAAAAGTAGTGTTCAGCTACCAGCCTACGAAAGAAGGCATGAAAGTGACTCGCAGCCTGCACATCAGCCGCCAGTTACAGACTCCGTCGAATTACAAAGAGCTGTATGCCCTCCTGGCAGAATGGAGAGATGCCAATAACCATACGCTGGTGGTGAAGAAAGTAGCGGAATAATAAGAGAAATAACTTAAATAAAAAGGGAGAATCTTCAGCTTCGAGCCGTCAGATTCTCCCTTTTTATTCTATCATAATACCATCCGTTTATTGTTTCTCTGCATAAGGAATAGCCTCCATATACATATCCTTCAAGTTGATAATCACTTTAGAGAACTTTTCCAGTGCATTCAAGCCGAGTACCCCATCTTCTGTATCGTGGGATTTCATCTGTCCCGTATGCAAATCAATCCCGGTATTTACTTTGACCGAATCAATCGTCACGGTACCGTTTCCTATATGGAATTTCATTTGCGGCAACCTGTAGGTACGGGTAATTGACACACCCCCTATTCCAGCCATGCGAAGCGAATCGGGCACTCCTGCTGAATCCACCTCTTTTTGGCGACGATTGTACCAGGCGGGCTGCATATAAGTGTAATAAGAGCCTGTATCAAAATGAAGATAGGCAGGATGCCCGGTATCAACTGTCGTCTTTAACTGCAATCCTTCTGTATCCGTGCGTAGAAGGTTACTTTTGCCCCACGGAGATGATGCCTGTATGGTTGGGATAATGAGTTCACGGTGTTCAAAATCCAACTGAATTTCCTGCATACAAAACATGACAGGGAGTCCGATGACAGGAGGAAGCTGAAATTTTTCACTGAACTTATCTGCTTCATCATGTCCTGTCCGAGCGTCAATTACGGCAAAAGGCACATTCACCCAGGTTATTTCCCCGATACGCAACGTGTCTGCAATGGCATAGTCTCCCTGCTTCAGCCCTCCAACACCTCCCACGGTGATGTCTGCATCCAAAGAACGCAAACCATATTTCTTTGCCAATTCTGGGGTTATCAGGTTTCCTCCGGCTCCAGTATCGAACAGAAAACGTCCTTCTCTCCCATTGATGCTGCCATCCATTTCAATGGAGTGCTGCCCGTCTTTATCATCTATCACCATCGGAATGCGGTATTCATCCGATTTATGAAGCGGTCTATAGAGAGGGCCACAGGCAGCCAGAGCCCGATATTGCTGTGCCTGATCGCGATATGCTACGGTCAGGGTGCTGTCCGTACCCAAAGCAGTCAGTTGGTCATAGAGACTCTGAAGCAGTCCGGCTGCATCATTGTAATGACCGGTTCTAGCCAAATTGGTACTAAACAGGATAACCATATTCATGGTGTGATCTCCCAGTTCTTGCTGATGATTGCCCAGCAAATCAGAAAGAACAACACATGCTGAGTCTGGACGGTTGAAATAATGATGCGTCATGGCTGTAGCCAACTGCCGCAAAAATGGTGATATGGAATTAGCAGGAGTTTCTTTCAACGCTTGTTCCAACTCAAACCAGTTACTTTGATTAATGAGCGAGGCAATTCGCTCGTCGACATTCTGAGCTTGTATGCTCATTGAAACGAACAAGCTGAATACGACAAAAAGTTTTTTCCACATAATCTTATCTGTTTATATACTCATAATTAATTCGTAGTTTATCCATCTTCCTTCTTACACCTTTCCAATATATTTTCGTCATAAAGTGCCCTCCTCTAAGATAAGCAACAATCAATGATGCTGAAAACTACATTCACAGTAGAATCTAACTGTGGACAGATTGACCTGGTGTTCCAGATACAGGACTACGTGTACATCATGGAATTCAAACTGAACGATTGTCAGTTTATTTCAATGGCATAAGAAACTACAACCGCTTTTATTGCTGCTTGCGGATATTTGTTTTTGTAGTATTCCGTTAAGTCTTTATATAGACACACTGTATTGGGAGCAGGATTGAAAGTTCTTGATTTGGTTGAACGACTTGCAAATACGTCAAACGAAGGATAGTTTGTTTCATTTCCTTCTTCGTCCAAGAATTGCCACCCCATAAATCCATAAACATTTCCTTCCCAAGGTAGTAATTTGTAGGATTCAGGCATTTTCTCCGGATCTTTGTTTTCGCTTTTTATAATACACGGCCCAAGAGTATTACTATCATCTTTTATCGCAATCCATCTTAAAGAACTGTCTTCTCCTCGATAAAGCATATAATGATAGTCCAATGGCAGAATAGAATTAGTCCTTAAATCCTCTTCTATTACTTCTTTGTTGTCGGCTTCAACGGCATATTGATACTTAGGTAAAACATGTTCTTCATAAAACCATTCAGGTATGAAATGCAACGGCAGACCTTCCGAATCTTTTTTTTCTTTTGACAGAACGTCAAGCAAATCATATTCTGTCCAAGCAGGTTGTCCCATTCTATAATCCAGGTAACTTGTTTCGCTGATTTTTATTTTATATTCATATCCTTTTTCAAATTCAAACCCATCAATATACCCCATAGCTTCCCAGTCTTCGGTATTTTCTTTTTTTACAGGATACACATCATTAAGATAATTATACCCATCTGACGACATTACACCTGGTTTCATTTCCGATGCAACAGTTAAAACATACTCTTTGTAGTCAGTAATTTTTCTACCTTCTTCATCTTCTTTATCACAACTGATAAAGGCAAATGTAAACAGGAATAGCATCAGTATTCCAAATAAATTCTTTGTTTTCATATTACTTTGATTATAGGAGTTTATAGTTTTGCAATAACTCTTATTTTCTACACTGTTTATCGGTTACCTTAGTTGTTTTAGTTGTCATTTTTGATGACTGTATATAACTACGTAAAATTAGGTATAGACCTAATACAATAAAAGGGATACTCAAAATTTGTCCCATATTAAAAAACATCGAATCTTCGAAACTTTCTTGATTTTCCTTAGTGTATTCCAAAAGGAATCGCATAAGAAAAATGGCAAAAATACTAAAGCCAAAATAGAAATAACTTCCGACTTTAAACAACTGTCTTTTATATTTGTATAGAGAATAAGCAATCAGGAAAATAATAAAATAGCTTATTGACTCATAAAGCTGTGAAGGATGTCTTGGCAAATCATCAACGTACCTGAATATAAAAGCCCAAGGCAAATCTGTCGGACGTCCAATAATTTCAGAGTTCATTAAATTTGAGATTCTTATAAAAGCTCCCCCTAATGGAGCCAAAATAGCTATGATATCTATTATCTTCGGGAATGGAATGTGAACTTTCCGTGAGTATAACAACATGGCAATAAACAAACCAATCGCCCCACCATGGCTTGCCAATCCTTTGTATCCTATAAACTCGTAAACACCATTAGCATTTTCTCTAAATGGTATGAATATTTCAATTATATGAGAAGAAAAATATTCAAAGTCATAAAATAGACAATGCCCCAATCTTGCTCCCCCGAAAATACCAATAACAGCATATATGAAAAGTTTCTCCATTGCATTTGGAGTATAAATCTTCTCCTTCTTGTATATGTGACCAATTATGTAGTAACACAAGGCAAGTCCAGTAACAAAAATCAAGCCATAATATTGAATCTTAACTGGACCAAGACTAAATATTACAGGATCTATATCCCAATTTATGTATAATATTGGATTCATTGTATTTGAAATTTACAGTTCTGTATTTACATGACTTTTTACTATTCATAATTACCTCTAAAGTGGTAAACTAAACGCGGAAAATCTTCATATTTCTTACCATTAACCCATAATTCCAAAGGAGAGATATTAAACATTATGAAATTATGTCCTACTTCAGCGTCCCCACCAAAAGTCTGAGCAAAAACAATCCGAATAGAAGAAGGTGCTCCATAACCGCCTAATACGTCGACATCCTTAGGCCGCAATCCAAAATTTATATTCCTACCGTCACTCTGATGAAAATCATAACCAGCAACAACTTCCACCTCTCCAATTTCACGCAGGCGCTCCGACAGGCCTTCATCTGAAATCAGTTCTACATATGGCAGTAATGACATATTGAATTTGAGTGAATCGCGTGAAACAGCTATTGCATTCTGAAGTTCTGTAATACTTGAACCTTGATAATAGTCTACTTGTACAGTGCCATGATAGGTTCCTTTCATGTCGAATAGCATCTGTTGTATTTCTTCTTTAGAAAACTCCTCTTCGTCTTTGTTGCAACTGATGAAGGTTAATGTAAACAAGAATAACATCAGTACCCCAAATAAATTCTTTGTTTTCATATTACTTTGATTAACATTTATGAATTAACTCATATATTCTGCACTTGATTATCATTCGAAACTGCGAATATCACAAATATAGTATTTATTATTGAATATACTTCTTTTATTTAAGTACATCCAATCTTTCATTTTCCTTTTGGCTATATTCTCTGAAGAACCTTATTACATTCGGATAGAAATTCTCAAAACTACCATACTTTGGTTGCTTCTTTTCGTATTTTCTCAGCAGGCTCACCAGTTCCGGCGTCCATCTGAAATTTCGTTGCACCTGCTCCAACAGTTCATTTTTTATTTCTTCCGGCTTGTAGTCTTTGTCCAGCATATAACAGATAACAGCCGCACGGACAAGTGATTCGTTTATCACGGTCTTCCAATTGCCATACGCTTGTTTCGCCATACTCCAACGTGAAGAATTGAACAAATCCGTGGCAGCCGGTTCCAGTTCTTTTACATAATCTGGATATTTGTTTTCATCCAAAAAATGATTGATAAAAGAATGATTAAATTCATGAATCAGCGTCGGCAGATATTCCTTGCTATACATGGGCATATCTTCTTTATTCACGTAATACCCCACAATGGCAAAAACCTCCTTCTTGTGTCCTTTTATTTGCCGGTCTGCTCCATAGTTTCCACCTCCATTGCAGAAACCGATGATTACAGAAAAAGTTTCCTGAGGTTCATTGCCATAGAAATCAGCATACCAGTCCACATCAAAATGATTGATGACATTATCCTGATAAGACCTGATGCCCCTTTCATAAAGGGCTTTATGTGCCAGAAAAAATTCATTGAATTTTGTATCCTTATAAAAGCTGCTGAGATAAGACAGAAATTCATCCTTATCCACCTTCTTCCACCTTTTCTCTAAGGTAGAAACTTCTTCCTCTATCAATGAAAAAACACCGTTCCGGTTATCCAGATGTACAGCCATTGACATGACGGCATCATAAGCTATGCCATACTTGTTCCTAAGTCCTTTCATATACTGCACGGCCGGATGGTCAGTACTCTCCTTAAAATAGCTGTCCATATCCTTTATGTATTGGCCCGCCATATCCATGTGATATTCCGGGAAACCGGCCATACGCGACAAGATACTCATAAGCTCCACGTTTTCATTTACCTGTGGAATAATAGACTGTGCCTTTACACAAAGAGTTGCGATGAACAAGGCTAAAAATATCACGTATTTTTTCATATTATAAACTGTTGGTTATTCATAGAACTTAGCGAAAGTGATATAATAATTCAGATAGTTACCCTTAGTTAATTACACTAAATAAACCAGGAATGCATCTATATTTCAGAGTCATCTCTGCTCTATATAATTTGTCTTTTCGAGATAGTATACACTTATGTTGTTATATCTTCCCTTTGGTATATCTATTTGATATTTCCCTTTCTCGTCAGTTTTTGTTTCATACAGGACATCAAAATTCGAATTTTGAAACATAACAGAACAATCATCAATAGGATTTCCATTATAGTCAGAAACTCTTCCTGTTATTGTTACCAAGTCTTTTTGTATTTGTGCATACACATTTGAATTTAAATAAAAAAACAGAGCTAGAATACTTAATAATTTCATACTATATATTTTAGAGTTTAATAAATTACTCCTTACATTTAATTTTTCTATCATTTTCTCTATTCAACAAATATGTGTAACTGAATAATATAAAGCATATTGATATTATCCATAAAAATACTACATAATGATTATAAAGATAGCATATATCTAAAAATGAAGATAAGAAATCATATGATTTTTTGAAAATCATCAATAACTTATTGCATAAATCGAACATTTTAACCGTTCACCTTACAAAAATGACATCATCAGTAAAGACGAACTTCTTCAGAACATCTACCTTGAGGAAATAAAAAACCAACCTAAAAAATAGGGATAAAGATTTAGAGGTAAATCTTGTTTTTTCATATAAATATCAGTATATTAACACAAAAGCAAATTCTAATATGAAGGAAAGGCTTCTTATAAAATGTGATACGACTATTTATGCAGACGAGATTACAAATCTGCTTATTGAAAATAACATTGTTTCTCGCCAGCATGATGAGGGGCAAGACCAAAATCCAGGTGCTTATGGTGCTATCACAGGTATTGCGATATATGTTTTCGAGAAAGATTATGAAAAAGCTGTTGAGATAATAAATCCTATTGTTGACAGTAGAAATAAATCTCATGTCTGGTGCCCTAAATGTGGAAGTTACAATGTGTCAGCCATAGCCGTAAGTAATAAATACGGAACTGCTATAGCATTATGGTGCATCTTTCTTTTTCTTATTCCGGGGCTTTATCTTGTTTGGGCAAATGATTTGGGTATCAGATCAACTATTGCCGATTATATAGCATTGTCTATGTTTATTTCGTTTCTTGTAGTTGCATTCTTGGGAAAAATTTCTAATGCCAATTATATATGTAAAGACTGTAATAAAAGGTTCCACCATAAATGACTTTTTGCAGTAAGCTCCACCGAGTTTAAAGTAATATACTATATCCGCTTCGTTATTCAGCAAAATTTAAAAAGACTTCAGCAGCGAACTGTTCACCGACCTATCGACCTCTTGTCTGATTTTCTTTGTTTTGTAACCAAAGTCGAAGGTATAAGCTAATTTGATGTGGCAGTACTGACCACTTGTCCTGAAATCTTCGTCCGAATCATATGCATAGAGGTCATGCTGGAACGTTTTTCGGAACTTCCGGTCGGTAAACGGAGACACGACATTGACTTCCGCAAAAAAGTTTCCCTTGCCGTAAGTACACTCCAGACCGTATTTGACGGGAGTCTCTTCTATTCCCAGGGAAGTGGTGTTGACAATCTTGTTTCTGAAATTGACGTAGGGCGAAAGACTGAAATCACCCAGGTAAACATTGGCATTGAGGTTGCCGGTCAGATTTCTGTTGCCGAAACTACACACGGAATGAACAGACGTATAATTGTATCTTATATCGCCCGACAAGCTGAACATCCGGTTGAACGAGTGCGAAGCCGCCAGTATGGCAGCATAGTAATGAATGTTTCCACGGTTAATGAACGACCTGACGAGGTAAGTGTCCTGAACATAATAGTCGTGAACCACCGGATTATGCTCCAACTTGTACTGGAGAATGGCCGAAAGTCCGGTTTCCTTTATCTTACCGGAATAATACAGGAACGAATTGAATGAACATCCGCTCTTCAGGTTCGGATTGCCGGTCTGTACCAGATAAGGATTAAGCCCGATGCGTGCCTGATTGATGAGGTCCATGCCGTAATTATAATTGTTATAGGAGGAGGACCATAACAACATCCCCCCTTTCAGCTGATATTGAAGGTTCAGATTGACACGCGGCGACAGCTTGCTGAATTTTTCGCTGCCGTGAAGCCGGTACTGAAGCCAGTCCACTCCCACCCTTGACCGTAGTGACAGTTTCGGGCTAAATGCGTAATTATAGGAAAGGAAAGCCAGCGACTCATTTTTCCATAGTGACTGCCTCAGCGGATGGCTGCCCTCGTATTGCGCATTCCACACATGATGAAAATCGAACAGCTCGGCCGAAAATGAATGCTTTCCTTTGGACAGGTTATAGATGGCCGACAACTGAAATCCTCCGGCATTTTCCGATTCATAGGAACCCGTCTCATAGTCCTGTTCAGAGTAAGTACGGTTGTACAAGTTACGAGAATAAGTGCCATGTAATCCAAAAGTAAAATCCTGTGTCTTCGATAGAGGGATAGTACCCGTAAGATCTAATTTAGGAGAAAGGCTCTTCTGGTCAGTATACATCGCAAAATTAGAAGCATGACCCACCGACTCTACCGTGCCGGCCATATTCTTACGAGGAGTATTTTTGTGTATAAACGACAGTTTCCCGACGACGTACCGACCTGCCTTCTGATGCTGAAGACGGAACTGTACATACTCACTGTGCCGGGAATAATCTTCATCGGATATACTAGAACGCTCGACAGACTGCCCGGGTAATGCATAGGATTCAGCCATGTGGTTATGATTATCCTTCACATTAAAGTAATCACTTCCAGCAAACAAGGAATAAGTCGTATTGTTACGGTTGACGGTGGTAGCAATATTGTAGTCGCCATGCGTATATCCAATTGTCTGCAAGCCATCCATCTGCAAGTAACCACCCGTCTTATATTGCTTCAGTATAAAGTTGACGGCTATCTTATCTTTTGCATATTTTCCGGTTGGATTGTCATGATACTCAATTTTTCTATGTCCTTCGGGCGAAGCATCTGGATGTCTTTGGAATCGGCCTGCTGCCCATTGATATAGAACGACACGGGCATCCCCATTGCCTCAGCACTATTAGACTGTGTATCGATAATCATACCCGGAATCATCAAGCGTTTCAACACTCCATAGCCGCTGTTAGTCGATTTCTTCTGCTGAGAGTTAGGATAAATTACCAAATGATTGTCTACCCGCGACACATTCGATGCCACGATAGTCACCTCATCCAACGCGATGGTCCGGCTGACGGAATCATTTGACAACGTCTGCGCAATCATGCGGAAAGGGCATGAAAGGAGAAAACAGCCCATTACTATTCTGGACATGTATTTCCTTTTATCTATATAAGGCCTGTACTTATTCATTTTATTCTCATGACATTTGCAAATATATAACATTATTTCATTTATTTCCATACCTTTGTGTCTATACAAACGAAAAAAATATGGTTGGAAGCATCCTTGGCGACATCGCAGGCAGCGTCTACGAGTTCCACAACATCAAGACAAAAGAGTTTCCTTTCCTCACTCCGCAGAAGGGATATACCGACGACAGTATTCTGACCCTCGCTACGGCCGACTGGCTGCTGCATGGCGGAGACTGTGCCACCTATTATTTCCGCTATGCCACCCGTTACCCGTGTCCGCTGGGAGGCTTCGGCGGACGTTTCCGTGAATGGCTCCGACAGGGACAGCAAACGGGACAGCTCCGTCCTTACGGCAGCTGCGGAAACGGTTCGGCCATGCGCGTAGGCCCTGTGGGATGGGCATTCCGCACGGAGGAAGAGACGCTGGAGGCTGCACGCATATCGGCTGCCTGCACGCACAATCATCCCGAAGGAATCAAGGGTGCCCAGGCTACGGCACTCTGCATCTTTCTGGCCCGGAACGGGAAGAGCAAGGAGGACATAAAAAATACCGTCGAAGCAAAGTTCGGCTACAACCTGAACTTCACCTGCGACGGCATCCGAGAAACATATCAATGGGACGCCACCTGCCAAGGCACCGTACCCCAGGCCATCCGCGCCTTTCTGGACGGGACGGACTTTGAGGATTGCGTACGTACGGCTATCTCACTGGGTGGCGACAGCGATACACTGGCCTGCATCACGGGCAGCATTGCCGAAGCATTCTACGGCATTCCCCCTACCCTGCATGCTCAGACCATGCACTACCTGCCGACGCATTTCCAGCAGATAGTGGCGGAATTTGAAGGGAAATATTATTCTACTCCAGCATCATGAATTACTCCCCATGCGTCATCCAACGTTACAATAAGCTCGTCGGTCTTCGACAAATCCACAGGGGCATCTTTAGCCAGCTCATCCGGCTCTGACTCTACACTGCTGGAATCCTTTCCTTCCGTGTTATCGGTGAACAGTTTCTTACCGATAGAATAGAAATTGTTACGGCGAATATCATACTGGTATTTAGTACCGTCGGCCGGCGTCTGGTCGATAGTTACATTCAGCACCTTCAGTTCCTTGTCGCCTGCTCCCAGCATGTGGATAGTCAGCGTCTGGCTGGCTACATGCTCCTGATAAGGCATGACAAAACGTCCGCCAAACAGAGAATTATCTACACACTTCAAAAAAGCGTTCGGCGACATACCATCTGCCAGCTGATATTTTTTGCCTTCTTCGCCTGCCGAATTAAAGGTATAAATCTCCCCTAATTTTGCTTCGGCATAATTGCTCGCCGTAGTCATGGTAAATGTCAGCAAATCGGTTGTACCAAGGTTATCGGTATCCCATTTTCCGTTCAGTTCTGCAGTCGAAGGGAAAGTAAACCCGCTGGCTTCACGATTGGCCCGTACAACCACTTTTTCTACCTTCTCATTATTGACATAAGCAGGCACATTCTTGAAGTAAGCCAACATACCGGCCACCTGACGCTGCATCGTAACTTTAGGCTGCGTAGTAAATTTACCATCCTCAGTGGCAGATAGCGTCGCAGAACCCGCAAACAGTTCCTCCACATTGAAACCGGTCAGTTTGGTCTGTGTAGAATAGCTTCCTTCTGACAAAGTAGAGGCATACGGGTCAGACTCGCCATTATAGGCATATGCAACAATCGTGTAACTGCCTTCCGTCAGACCAGACAGTTTGATTTTTTTTAGCCCGTTCTCTCTGCTCGCATCGCCTGTGCTTTCATTCGATATAGAGTTCTCCCAAGTTGTTCCATTTTCGGCCATCGGGTCATTTCCACTCACTGCTACACCGTCTACCTGAGATACGGTGACTCCTTCGGCCACGGCATTGTCTTTCAATATGACCAGCTTGTAGCGGTTTACATTATTGGCGGTTGCCGAACTGCCCACCGGACGCGCCGCCCGTGAATTGGCATTTGTCAAACTAATTTCAATAATTGCTTCTCCTGGAGATAATGTGTTTTCGCCGCCCTGCGGAGTTGTGGCAATTTCTTCGTTACTACACCCTGCCCATGCCAACATCAACGCAAAAGCAGACATTTTAAATACATTTTTCTTCATAAGTTAAAATTAAAAATTAAATTCAAACACTCTTCACTTATGAGAACTCAAACTACCCCCATGTTGTTCACGGCATCTCACACAAGTTGGCAGGATTAAAATCTACAGACAGATGACAGGGAGACTTTATCAGAATCATAACAATCTTATTATCAGTGATCTTATCATGCCATTTTCTTTCATTTACACATGGCAGATTTTCCCCTTATTTTTCTTCAAAATCATCGCGATTTTTAAATTATTTAAGAAGTTCTTTTATCTTTCCAGTCCAAAATCCATCTAATTATCACAAGGCATTTCCATATTTTCTTCTGCCACGCAAAAAAACTTCCATTCTCCATCTTTCGGGTACAAGAAGAGAATAGAAACTAACTATCTGCTTCTACACATCCACGTAAACAGAAACTTATTTTTTACTAAATACAACAAATACTTTTCCGCTAAAATCGTGCGATTCCAAACACAAGTGCATTTCACACAAAACGCCTTTGCGTTTTACCCGAAACGTAAGTGCGTCTCGAGGAAAACGTAAAGGCGTTTGCATCCAAACGTCAAAGCGTTTTTTGCGGCAAAGAAATTTTCTGATTCTCAGCCGGTTATTTTTTCAGAAAATCGGCCCGCATCGGTGAGAAACAGTCGATGAGCAAACCGGCCTCCAGACACTTGCAACCGTGAAGTACATCCGGTTCGATGTAGATGCCGTCGCCAGCAGATACCACCTGCGTCTTGCCGCCCACGGTAAACTCGAACTTTCCGCTGGCCACGTAAGTGGTCTGTGTGTGATAATGCGTGTGAGACGTGCCTACAGCACCCTTCTCAAACTTCACCTTCACGAGCATCACCTGTCCGTCGTATCCCATAATCTGGCGGGTCACTCCCTCGCCAGCCGGTTCCCACTCGGTTCCTTTCTCTGTAATGAAGACCTCGCTGCGTGTCTTCTTTGCCGGTGTGTCGGCTGTGTTTTCTGCGGTGGCCGACAGTACACCGGTCATTGCCAAAGCTGCCATAACTCTCAATACTTTTTTCATATCTGTTCGCATTTAAAATCGATTCATTTCTTACGACAGCATCCCGCCCGGCACGCGACTGACTTCCACTTTCTCAAACTTGTATCCTAAACGTTTGAGCTCAATGGCCACTCCGATGCGGAACATCGTACGGCAGGCACGGGCAAACACATGGAAAGCCAGCGGACTCTGCGGCTCTATCTGCTCATGGCGAATCAGTCCCACGGTAGTCTGTCCGCAACGGCGGATGATGTCCTCCAGCTGGCGGGCCTCTTCTCCGTCGAGCGACAAGCCGAGCAAATCGCATACGATGTGTTCATCCATGTCGTCAAAGCCCTGCTCTCCGTAGTACGACTGATAAGAAGCCTGTGCGCTGGCCTCCCAGTCTTCGTCCCAGCAGAAAGCTACTCCCAGGCCCAGATAAGCTGCCCAGGCCACCGACACCACGGGATAATCACGAATCTGTTCCACAGCATCGGCCACGTACTCCGGTGCCAGGTCGTGCCAGCGGTTGTCCAGGTCCTCCGTAGCCAGCAAGGTGCCGTCCAGCACATGATAGTCAGTACACAAGCGCAACAATTCCTGCTGCAATCTCTCTTCAAAACGGTTCAAATATTCTGTATCCATTAGGGTTTTCTTGATTTTCCGCCAAAGATACGAGTTATGTGAGAGATTTTAAAACCTTGTGGGCGGGTTTTTGTTACTTTTTGCCGGAAAAGCACTCCCCTTCCCAAGCCTCATCTACACTCCCCCTTCCGGTTTTTACCTGTGTTTGTTCCGCAGCGACTCGTATGTCAGGCTCAATGACGGAGAAAGATTAGTACCACGTCAATTTCAGGATTGTTGTGCGGCTTCTCCATAAGGGCAATGATTTTTTCATGTTAAAATATAATAATAGAACGGGACACTTACAATATATTCGTATTTTTGCGAACAGCAAACAGAAAGAGGCATAGAAATGACAAAAAAGAAGTATACAGAAGAGCAGGAGAAGTTGGCCCGTTTTGCAAAAGCGATGGGGCATCCGGCACGCATAGCCATACTCCAGTTCCTGGCATCTCAGGAATGTTGCTTTTTCGGTGATATTCATGAGGAACTTCCCATTGCAAAAGCAACGGTATCCCAACATCTGAAGGAGTTGAAAGAGGCCGGACTTATTCAAGGGGAAATAGAAACGCCGAAAGTAAGATACTGTATCGACAAGGAAAACTGGGAAACAGCCAAAAAGATGTTCGCAGATTTTCTTGGCCAACCTATATGCAAGAAAGAGGGCTGCTGCAAGTAAGCTCTTTTTTTGGAAAGAAAGTTCGTAGTTTTGCGAATAACTAACAATAAAAATAGAAAGACATGAAAAAGATTTTATTCTTAATTGCCACATGTTTCGCCTTTATCTCCTGCAACATGAACGCAAAGAACGGAACTGAAGCGCAGACTCAAAAAGAAGTGACAGTAAAAGACCATGTAGAAGTATTGTATTTTCATGGGAAACAGCGTTGCGCAACCTGTATGGCCATCGAAAGCAACACAAAAGCTGCAATGGAAGAAAATTTTGCCGAACAAATCAAAAAAGGTGACGTGGTTTTTAAAGTAATAGACATCAGCAAGAAAGAAAATGAGAAGATAGCCGAAAAGTATGAGGTAACCTGGTCATCACTGTTTATCGTTAAGTATAAGAACGGACAGGAAACACACGAGAATATGACAAAATTTGCTTTCGGTAATGCCCGAAAGTCACCCGATGTATTCAAGGCAGGTGTAGTGAAATCCGTAAATGAAATGTTGAAATAATATAGAAGGCTATGGATTGGTTACAGACATTGCTGGATAACAGCTCCACTCCCGTTCTAACAGCATTCTTGCTCGGACTGCTGACCGCACTATCACCTTGTCCGCTTGCAACAAACATAGCGGCCATCGGATTTATCGGAAAAGACATTGAAAACAGGAAACGCATTTTCCGGAACGGTCTACTTTATACGTTGGGACGTGTCCTTTCATACACCCTGCTCGGAGTGATACTGATTATGATTCTGAAAGAAGGCTCCAGCATGTTCGGCATTCAGAAGACCATCGGGACATGGGGTGAACTTGTTCTTGGCCCGCTTCTGCTTGTAATAGGCCTGTTCATGCTCTTTGGTGACAAACTTAATCTTCCGAAATTCGGGTTTAACGGAAATGCGGAAGGTCTCGCCAGAAAAGGCGGATGGGGTGCCCTGATGATTGGAATACTCTTTGCCCTGGCTTTCTGTCCGACAAGCGGTGTTTTCTATTTCGGTATGCTCATACCGATGTCTGCCACGGCTACAGCCGGTTATCTGCTGCCGGTGGTATTCGCCATTGCCACAGCCCTGCCCGTACTTGCCGTCGCATGGATTCTTGCTTTCAGTGTGCAGCAGATGGGAAATTTCTACGGCAAGATGCAGAAGGTGCAGAAATGGATGAATCTTATTGTTGGTGCGGTATTCATCATCATCGGTATCTATTATTGCTGGATAATGTATCTATAAAACAAATCTTGATAACAACCAAAAATTTTACGAATATGGAAATTAAAGTATTAGGTCCGGGTTGTGCCAAATGTAAATCAACCTATAATGTAATTGAGAAGGTTCTGAAAGAAAACCACATTGATGCAAAACTGACCAAGGTGGACGACATCATGGAAATGATGAACTACAACATCATGACTACACCTGCCGTTGTCATTGACGAAGTGGTGAAGATGAAAGGACAGGTGCCCACCGAAAGCGATGTGAAGAAACTTCTGGGTATCTGACAAACAGAATTATTTAACCATGAGCGGCAGAGGTAACCGTTATGGAGTCTGCCGCTTTTTTAACAGGAATATTGTTCGTATTTAGACGAATAGATAAAACATACATCTATGATACAGGAATTTGCAGACTGGCTTGTTTACGGCCTTTTCGGACTGAGTGCCGACACTCCGACAGGAGTTGCCGTGAACTTCTTCTTTTATGATACTATAAAGATTTTAATTCTTTTGTTCTTCATCAGTGTACTGATGGGAATCATCAACGCCTATTTCCCGATAGAGCGTCTGAGAAACTATCTGGTTACCCACAAAATGTACGGCTTGCAGTACTTATTGGCATCACTCTTCGGAGCCATCACCCCGTTCTGCTCATGTTCATCCATACCTCTGTTCATCGGATTTGTGAAAGGCGGCATTCCTTTGGGTGTCACCTTCGCCTTCCTGATTACATCGCCGTTGGTGAATGAGGTGGCTGTGGCCATGTTCCTCGGTTCTTTCGGTCTGAAAGTGACACTAATCTACGTCATCAGCGGTATTCTGCTGGGAGTGATAGGAGGTTTCGTACTCGGACGTATGCGTCTGGCTCCTTATCTGAGTGACTGGGTAAAGCAGATACAGGCCCATTCGTCTGCCCAGGCCGATGAATGGGAAAAAGATCATACCACTTTTATCAAACGGCTTCCGACCATTGTACGTGATGCATGGAAGATTGTCAGCGGTGTGCTTATATACATTCTGATTGGTATCGGTATAGGTGCTTTCATGCACGGATTTGTACCTGAAGGATTCTTTGAACAATATATGTCTAAGGACAACTGGTATGCGGTACCTCTATCCGTTATACTTGCCGTACCGATGTATGCCAATGCAGCAGGTATCGTGCCGGTAATAGAGGTGTTTGTGGCAAAAGGTATTCCTATGGGAACCGCCATAGCCTTTATGATGGCAGTTGTCGGCCTTTCATTGCCGGAAGCAACCCTGCTGAAGAAAGTGATGACATGGAAACTGATTGGCATATTCTTCGGAACGGTTGCCTTCTTCATCATTTTGTCCGGCTATCTGTTTAATTATATATTGTAAAGGACTGGTGATGATTGGGAGGTAATTAAAGGAATGGTGGCCGGCGGTTCCACACGATTACCGGTGGTTTCGAGTATGCCCCTATCAGACAAGTAAGAATCTCACCAAATTACCAGAGCCGGAAAGTCAGGAACGGAAGATGTGAAAATTATCTTCCCCTGAGTGTGGAATGTAAGATATTAACAGCATAGAGGAACATTTCTATTTTAAGTCAAACCAATAAAAAACAAAATAAATGAAAGTATTGATTCTTTGTACAGGAAACAGCTGCCGCAGCCAGATGGCTCACGGCTTCTTACAGTCATTCGACAAGAATTTAGAAGTATATTCAGGTGGAACCGAACCGGCAGCACAGGTAAATGCCAAGGCTGTGGAAGTGATGAAGGAAGCAGGAATAGACATCAGCTCCCATGTGCCTACACACGTAAACACTTATCTCAATCAGGAATGGGATTATGTGATTACCGTGTGCGGTGGTGCCAATGAAAGCTGTCCTGCCTTTATAGGAAAGGTTGGCAAACGTATGCACATCGGCTTTGACGATCCGTCACATGCTACGGGTACACCGGAGTTCATCGATTCAGAGTTCCGCCGTGTACGTGACGAAATCAGAAATGCCTTTGCCCGTTTCTACATCACAGAAATCAGAAAGGAAGAACTGCCGAAATGCGCTTGTGGCGGAAACTGCTAAGAAACAAGGATATGGAGAAAGAAAAAAAAGGAATAGGTTTTTTTGAGCGATACCTGACAGTGTGGGTGGCCATCTGCATTGTAGTGGGAATAGCCATAGGACAATGGTTTCCTGCCATACCCGAAACGCTCGGTAAGTTTGAATATGCGAATGTATCCATACCGGTAGCAATTCTTATATGGCTGATGATTTATCCCATGATGATGAAGGTGGATTTTCAGAGCGTCAAGAATGTGGGCAGAAAGCCGAAAGGCGTATTCATAACCTGTGTGGTCAACTGGCTGATTAAGCCTTTTACCATGTTCGGAATAGCCTGGCTCTTCTTCCACATCGTATTTGCAACGTGGATACCTGAGGCACTGGCAGGAGAATATCTGGCCGGAGCCGTTCTGCTGGGTGCCGCCCCTTGTACGGCAATGGTGTTTGTATGGAGTTACCTTACCAAAGGCGATGCAGCCTATACGCTGGTACAGGTAGCAGTGAATGACCTGCTGATTCTGGTGGCTTTTGCTCCGATAGTGGCTTTTCTTCTCGGCGTAGGTGGAATAACCATACCCTGGGACACGCTTACACTTTCCGTGGTTTTGTTTGTTGTCATACCTCTTGCAGGTGGAGTAATCACACGCCGCACTGTAATATCGAAAAAGGGAGAAGAATATTTCAACAATGTATTCGTGAAGAAGTTCGACAATGCGACTATCATAGGACTGCTTCTGACGCTGGTTATCCTGTTTTCATTTCAGGGAGAGACCATCCTTGCCAATCCGTTGCATATCCTGCTGATTGCCGTGCCTTTGATTATACAGACATTCTTTATATTCTTCCTTGCATACGGATGGGCAAAGGCTTCCGGATTGCCTCATAACGTAGCTGCCCCGGCAGGAATGATTGGTGCGAGCAATTTCTTTGAACTTGCCGTAGCGGTTGCAATTTCGCTTTTCGGCCTCCAGTCCGGAGCGGCACTTGCGACAGTAGTCGGTGTGTTGGTAGAAGTGCCGGTCATGCTCTCGCTTGTAAGGATAGCCAACAACACCAGATGCCATTACAATGCTACTGGCTGCCACATCTTGTACTCCAAGCGGAACCGGAGCGAATGAAAAGGCTGTAACATCAAGCGTAAAGAACTTGTCATGTCCGGCAGAGAACTGCTGACGGGCGAGATGCTTGATATATGCCACAGGACTTTGTAATGAATATTGCCGGTCCGGACAATCCGTTTGCCATACCGGTAGCTGCCGTATTGGGTATTCCCCTTTATATACGTGCAGAAACAGCCATACCTATCGGGGTAGCATTAATGGGTAAGGGCATGAGTATAGGAGCTGTAATCGCACTCGTTATTGGAGGTGCAGGAATGGCCATACCAGAAATGACCATGCTGGCAAGTATATTCAAGAAGAAACTTGTTGCCATGATTGTGCTGGTCATATTCCTGACAGCCGTTGTATCTGGATATTTGTTTAACATTTTATTATAAAAGAACTTATGGACAAAAAAGAAAAAAAGAAAGGATTTTGGGCTTCTTTATTCGCGCCAAAATCATGTTGTTGTTGCGCACCTCAGATTGAAGAAATAAAAGAGGAAAAGAAAGAAGAAAAAGATAAAAAGAAAAAAGATAAGGATGAAAACAGCTCTTGCGGATGCTGTTAGTGTACAGGTTGCATCCTTTTCCTGACGAATAGTAAAGCCTTCTTCTGGCAAATGGCTTCTAACGGAAAGAGCCAGTTTCATTATTAAAGATACTCACAGCATCAGCAAACCGTCTAAAAACACCTCAGGCTGTAACTCCCCGCTCCTCACGGGAAAGTTACAGCCTGAGTCTTATATCATCAAGCCGTTAGGGCTTACAAACTTTCTTCAATAGCAGCCTGCGCCACTTTCATAAACGATTATTCCCCAATAGGTTACATTACCGGTATATGTGAAGTGTATGCGCTTTGGTATGACTTTTTTCTAAAGCTGCTACTTTCTTAGCATTATTATTCTATCGCAGCTTGCGCCTCTTTAATTCATATCTGAATATCAGTAGCTTCCCTTTGCTTTGTAAGTAGTTTGTAAGTTTCAGGACTCTTCCTTTTTATGGATTACTTGAAAAAGGTAAGCTGCAAAATGGTTTTAATCATTGAATTATCTGCATGGGTACTACAGATGAAATAATTAATGTCTTATTCCTTTCTCCTTTCTTTTAATAGTTCAATTATTATATCCTTATCCTTCAGGTTTGAATCAAGACGTAAAATCTGTGAGTTCAGACTCTCTATCTGTTCCTTCAGAAGTTTGATTGTTTCCCTCAGGTTCTCTGTTTCTTTCTTTTCGCTGGATAACTGTACGGCCAGTTCTGCATCACCTATCAGATTATTTGCATTTCCATCCAATGAAACGGCTGCAAGGTGTGCCGATATATGATGTTGTTTCGGACAGAAAAGGGAAAAGAAATTGAAGTCCAATGCTTCGCTGACTTTAATAAG
>ERZ1027150.149-NODE-149-length-61982-cov-9.032425_pt1 | contig 61982 bp, 44 predicted proteins | sample MGYA00519276_ERZ1027150 | MGnify/ENA primary metagenome ERZ1027150 (study PRJEB26926, sample SAMN06164860) | human gut metagenome | biome: ENVO:00009003; feature: ENVO:2100002; material: ENVO:00002003 | host: Homo sapiens | place: USA | collected 2012 ... | reverse complement strand
GAGATTAGCTGCAGTCTCGTGGGCTCGGAGATGTGTATAAGAGACAGATGGAATATTATGGAACGTAAACTTTTGAACCGTATAAAGGTTATTCTTGCCGAAAAAGGCAAAACCAATAAATGGCTTTCCGAACAGCTGGGAAAAGATCCTGCAATTATTTCAAAGTGGGTGACCAACACTTCACAGCCCAATGTGGAAATGCTGATACAGATAGCTAAATGCCTGGAAGTAAAAGTGGATGATTTATTAAGGACTGAGTAATTATGGAAAATGAAACAGGTTATGTATATATATTGACTAACCCGAGTTTTAGAGAAGATTGGGTCAAGATTGGTAAAAGTTCCCGTCCTGTAGATGTCAGAAGCAAAGAACTTGATAATACAGCTGTACCTTTACCTTTTGAGATTTATGCAACTCTTAAGACAACTAAATATGCTAAGGTTGAGAAACAGATTCATAAGCAAATTGATCGGTTGACAGATTTGCGCATACGACAGAATCGTGAATTCTTTAATATTGCCCCGTCAGTAGCATTGGATATCATGCGCGATATAGCCGATTTGCTTGATGATGCAGAACTTTATGTATATGTAGATGGAAAGCCGGTTATCAGCAAGAGTAAAGACGAGGACAAGAAAATGGAAGCCGCATTTAAAGAAAAGCAGCGAAAAACTCAGAAGCCTCCGTTTAAGTTCCATATGATTGGCTTGAACGTAGGGGATACAATCATCTTTGATGCACTTCAGTTGCCGGTCAGAATAGCCAGTGATGATAAAATCGAATATGACGGACGGCTTTACAGCCTATCTGCATTTACGGCCAATTTCCTTCCCGAAGAGAAACAGAATTCATCAGGAGCATATCAAGGACCGAAATACTTCAGTTATAATGGAAAAGTATTAAGTGATTTGAGAAAGGAAAAGGAACAAGATTAAAAAAAGAAAATGAAATATGATAAATATACGAAAACTAGAAGCAGAACTTTGGGAATCGGCTGACCTGTTGAGACAAGGCAGCAAACTGACAAGCAACCAGTATTGCATGCCCGTTTTGGCCTTGCTGTTTCTCCGCTATGCTTATAGCCGTTACAAATTGGTAGAAGCAGAAATCTTGAAAGACCGTCCTTCACGCGGAGGGAGAGTAATGCCTGTAGAGCCAAGTGATTTTGAAGCTAAAAGCGCACTCTATCTGCCTCGTGAGGCTCAATTTGATTTTTTGGTCAATCTGCCAGACAATATTCCTTCTGCAGGTCTGAAAAACAAAGACGGACAACCTGTCAATTCATTAGGCGAAGCCGTAAACAATGCCATGCAGCTCGTGGAAGAACAAAGCGAACAGCTTACAGGCGTATTACCCAAAACATATACGATGTTTGCCGATGATTTGCTTCGCGAATTGTTGCGTATTTTCAATAATAAGACCATTGATGAAATAGGAGGCGATATTATAGGCCGCATTTATGAATACTTCCTTTCAAAATTTGCAAAGGCAGTAGCCAGTGACGATGGGGTTTTCTTTACGCCAAAGTCATTGGTAAAAATGCTTGTCAGTGTGTTGGAGCCTGAGCAGGGCATCATGTTCGATCCGGCATGTGGTTCCGGCGGTATGTTTGTTCAGACCGGTGATTTCGTAAATGCAGCCGGAATGAATGCCAACACTCAGATGACATTCTTCGGTCAGGAGAAAGTGGAGTACAACGCTCAGCTCTGTTTGATGAATATGGCTGTTCACGGCCTTAACGGGCGTATTGTTTCCGGTGACGAAGCCAATTCATTCTATCACGATGCATTTAATCTTTCAGGCAAATGCGATTATGTAATAGCCAATCCTCCCTTCAATGTAGACAAGGTGAAATCAGAGTCTGCATTCAGTGCCGGACGACTTCCGTTCGGACTCCCTGGAGTTAATGCCAAAACCAAGGAGGTGGGCAATGCCAATTATCTTTGGATTAATTATTTTTATGCTTATCTGAATGAACGTGGACGTGCCGGTTTCGTCATGGCAAGTTCTGCTACCGACAGTTCCAATAAGGATCGTGACATCAGGGAGCAGTTGGTAAAGACCGGGCATGTGGATGTGATGGTCAGCGTGGGTAACAACTTTTTCTACACATTGTCGTTGCCTTGCTCCCTTTGGTTTTTCGACAAGGCCAAACGAAAAGAAAACCGCGATAAGGTGCTGTTTATCGATGCCCGTAAATATTATACTGTTGTAGACCGAACACTGAACGAGTGGACCGAATGGCAGTTGGACAATTTGCAGGCTATTGTCCATCTTTATCGTGGAGAAACAGATAAATATCAAGTCTTGTTGGAAAAATACAGACAGGCTATCAACGAGGCAGTAGAATCTATTTCAAAAGAAGCACAGTCTTTTGCCTCTCTTCTTGATGACGATACAACCGGACAGTTCAACCGTTCATTGGGATGGCTTAAGACTTCATGGGATAATTATGAAGAATTGTCAAAGAATTTGAATGCACAGATAGAGCAGACCAAAACTTGTGTCAAGTCAGCGGAAGAGAAATTGAAAAAACGTGAACTCAAACCTATGCGACAGGCAGGAGATTCATTTTGCAAAGTGCTTGAGGAGATTCTGTCAGTTATTAAGGAACACGACTGGCTGACTGAAAAATTCAATAATGGCGAGTACAAAGACATTCCGGGACTCTGCAAAATTGCTACAATCGATGACATAGAAGAAAAGAACTATTCGCTTACGCCTGGGGCATACGTAGGTGTTCCGGAGGCGGAAGACGATGGCATTGATTTTCATGAACGTATGAATGAAATACATGCAGAATTGGCAAAACTTCACGAAGAAGCGAATGTGCTTATGAAGGAAATTTTAAACGACTGGGAGAAACTGAAATGAATCTGAACGAAAAGACTACGATTTTGCTTTCTTTGCTGGATGAATATAAAGCACTGGGCATTGCGGATCAGATAGACTACAACAAGTTCTATCTGTACTCTCTTATTACCCATTCTACAGCCATTGAAGGCAGTACGGTCACGGAAATAGAAAATCAGTTACTTATAGATGCACGTGAACAGGAAGCGCTTCTTCCGTCTTATGAATTTATGTTCGACGAACATATACGGAATATCCGTAGGGAGATAGAAGCATATAGTAAATCGCAGACGGCTGACCTGATAAGACCTGCTTCTGACCTGATAAATGTTATTTCTGACCCGATAACGGAGCGTTTGTATCAGGTAATCCAAGAGAATAACAAACTGAATTATGCTGAATACGGAATTTTATTAGGTGTTTCGGAAGCAACTGTCAAACGTCGTTTGGGTGAACTGAGAAAAGCAGGGATGATTATGCGTGTGGGCAGTAATAAAACTGGATATTGGAAAGTGGTAAGTTTGAAGAATAGAAAGGAGGATATGGTATGATTTCTGTGAAATTAAAGGATATAACTGTAAACATTACAGATGGGAAACATGGAGACTGTAAAAATCAACATGGTTCGGGGTATTTTTTTATTAGTTGTAAAGATATATTAGATGGACAAATTCAGTATGAAGGAGCTCGCCAAATAACGAAGGAAGATTTTATAGAAACACACAAAAGAACCAAACTCGCTCCAAATGATATATTAATAACGAACAGTGGCACAATAGGAAGGATGGCCATAGTTAAGGATATTCCTGAAACATTCAAAACTACGTTCCAGAAAAGCGTTGCAATTGTTAAACCTAAAACAAGCGAGGTCTATCCTTTATATCTATATTATCTTTTAAAAAGTAAAGTTACTGATTTTGTCAACAGTTCAAATGGAGCAGCACAAAAGAATTTATTATTATCAACCTTAAGAGATTTTGAACTGAAGATTGTTTCTTCTAAAATATTACAATGCCGTATAGCTGAAATCCTTTCTCGCTACGATTTCTTGATAGAGAACTACCAAAAACAGGTTAAGTTATTGGAAGAATCTGCACAGCGGCTCTATAAAGAGTGGTTTGTGGATTTACGTTTCCCAGGATATGAGAATACAAAGATAGTTGATGGTGTTCCGGAAGGATGGGAGAAGAAGCAAATTAAAGATATTTGCAGTTTGATAACCTCTGGAGGAACTCCGTCAAGAAACAATAAGAGTTTTTGGAATAATGGAAATATTAAATGGGTAAAAACAAAAGAATTAAATGATACATGGATTATTGATACAGAAGAACATATAACTGAAATAGGCTTGAATAGTTCTTCCGCGAAAATATTCCCTCCTAATACTCTTTTGATGGCTATTTATGCTAGCCCAACATTAGGAAGATTAGGTATTTTGGGATATGAAGCATGTTGTAATCAGGCTGCTTTGGGATTTATTCCAAAAGAATTCGTTTCTTGGCAATGGCTATTTTATAAATTATATGAACTTCGAGATAAGTTTAATTCGATAGCTCGTGGGGCCGGTCAACAAAATATCAGTGCAATAGTTGTAAAAGATATGGAGATTATTGTTCCTGAAAAAAATCTTATAGATAAATATACATCTTTTGTAACAGAGATGTTTAATCGGCAAAAAACTATAATTTGTGAAATTAAACTACTCACTGAAGCACGCGGCCGCCTGCTTCCCAAACTGATGAGTGGAGAAATAGAAGTATAAACTTAAGATTGAAGTATTATGCAAGATATAACAATAAAAAACTTCCGATGCTACGAAGAAAAAAGTATAGAATTTCGTCGTGGTGTAAATTTGCTGATAGGAGATAACTCTGTTGGTAAGACATCGTTATTGCATGCTTGTAATTTGGTAATGAATGCTTTTTTTTCCGGTTATAGCGATGAAAATACGGTATGGATTGGCGCAGATGAAAATGATTTTAGAAATACTGGCATTACGGAGCAGTCTGTTGAAATTCTATATCATCTGGGAGAATGGGATTTTAATACAATCTCAACACCTATAGGCGAATCGTATTCTCTGGATAGAGATATTGATTTAAAGATTGTAAAGAACTCTAAGAAGAATTCACGGAACCTTGTTTCCGGCTTGACTCCTTTAAGAGACTATGCAAGCAATATGAAACTTTGGTCCCATATAGTGTTGAAAGATAAAGGAATCAAACAGATTAATCCTCTACCAGTTTATGCATGTTTTACCACAGAAGACATTCATTCAACTGTTAAGTTGGAGAAAAACAAGTTTAAGACATATGTACAAAAACCTTCTTTCGGCTATTATGGATGTAATGATTGTAGAGGTTTGCTTGAATGCTGGATAAAACGCCTGCTTGTATTGAAAGAAGCTCAAAAAGAGGAAGTGGAAATTAAATCAGTAAGAAATGCCATCGTTGAGGCATTAGGCCCTAAAGGATGTGATATCATTAACGAGATGGCTATACGACACAATGAAGGCAAGGTCTATTTTATATTTACAGATGGACGTGAGTCGGAGTCTTCCTTATTATCTGACGGCTACCGCCGACTGGTAAACATCGTGATGGATATAGCTTTCCGTTGTGCTTTACTTAATAAATATATGTTTGGTGACCGATGCTACAAACATACTCATGGAACGGTTATAATAGATGAAATAGACGAGCATCTGCATCCGGCCTTGCAAGTCCGTGTGCTGAAAGCCTTGCAAGATACATTTCCAAAGATTCAGTTTATTGTAAGTACACATGCTCCATTGGTAATGTCGTCAGTAGAACCAAGAAAAGATGAGAACGGAAATGACATTAACGCAGTGTACAAACTGGAATATTCTGATGGAGAATATACACATAAGGAACTTAACATATATGGAATGGATGCTTCAACAATTATTGAAACATACATGGGGCAACCATCAAGAGACCTACGAATAAATGACAAGATTAAAGCTATATTAGATTTAATAGACAAAGGTAATATTCAGGCGGCAAGAAAATCATTAAAGGAGTTGGAGCAAAATATTGCAGGTGGTGACCCTGAGTTAACAAGAATAGAAGCATTAATCTCGTTTATGGAATAAAACTAGTCTTATGATTCTGATTACAAAAAATAAAGAGCCGAAAGAGTGGACAAAATATAAAAGTACTCCAGGAGTAGACTATCAGGCCATTCCAGAGTTAGTCCAATCGCTTTTGAAGGAACAAGGATATATATATGTGCCTATTGTATGCGAAGGATACCCACGAAAGATAAAATATATAAAAAAGATGGAATAAACTTTGTATATACTAATGAGGACCATCGCATTGAACATATCAAAAGCAGAGAACTGCATGACGACTTAAAACTGGATTATACGAATATGGTGGTTTGTTGTCCCGGTCATATCGGAATGCAAGATCATTGTGATAGATTAAAAGGGCCGAAGGATATTTCGTTTAGTCCAATTGATAAACAATTTATAGAGACTATCAGGTACAGCTCCAAAGGAGAAATATCTTCAACAAATGATGTGTACAATAATGAGATGAAAGATATTCTTAATCTGAATACAGAACTGCTGCGTAAGAATCGATTTTCAATGCTGACCGAGGTTATCAGGAAAATCAATTCAGCTTGTAGGAAAGGGAAAAGCTGGGATAAGAAAACCCTGGAACTGTTTTTAAAGAAATACAGTGAAAAGCATTTAGAAAAAGATGAAGAAGGAGTAAAAGGAAAATATTATTCCTATTGTGGTATTGTCACTTGGTTTTTACAGAAAAAACTACGAACTTTAGATTAAAATAAATCTTAATCAGACTATGTCAACCGACTACAGCGAAGACAAACTCATACAGAAGAGTGCCGCCGGGTTAATGGAAACAGAACTTGGCTGGACCTCCATTTATGCGTACGACAAAGAGGTACTGGGGGAAGATGGTACACTTGGTCGTAGCAGTTACCATGAAGTATTGCTCACACGCCGATTCCGACAGGCCTTGAAGAAACTGAATCCGTGGATAAACGACAAGCAGATTGCAGAGGCCATTGAACGGATGACGGAACGTATGAGCAGTCAGACTCTGATGCAGATAAACGAACAGAAATATCAGTTTATCCGTGATGGTATACCCGTAACACGCATAAAACCGGATGGCACATCGGAAGAAATAAAAGTTGTAGTCATAGATTTCGATAATGCTGATAACAATGACTTTCTTTGCGTCAGGGAACTTTGGGTGTATGGTGCACTCTACAGGCGCAGGGCTGATATTGTGGGATTTGTGAATGGCATACCATTGCTGTTTGTTGAACTGAAGAACCACAATATTGAAGTGGAGAATGCTTTCAATCAGAATTACCGGGATTATCTTGATACCATACCTCAGCTGTTCTATCATAATGCCTTTATCATGTTCAGTAACGGACTAGAAGCCCGTGTCGGTACCATTGATTCGAAATGGAAGTTTTTCCATGAATGGAAACGATTGACGGAATTGGATAACGGCAGCATTGAATTGCCGACCATGTTGCGCGGTATCTGTAAAAAAGAAAACTTCCTTGACTTGCTGGAAAACTATATCCTTTATGATCATTCCGATGGGAAAACGGTGAAGATTATGGCACGCAATCACCAGTATCTGGGAGTGAATCAGGCTGTGGAAATGTATAAGAACCGTGAATATGTAAACGGAAAACTGGGAGTTTTCTGGCATACGCAAGGAAGCGGTAAAAGCTATTCCATGCTGTTTCTTGCATGTAAAATCAGACGGAAATTCGAGGGCTCGCCAACTATTGTAATCCTGACTGACAGAGAAGAACTGAACAAACAGATTAGCGATACGTTTGAAAATTGTGGTGTACTTGGAAACGTGAAAGCCAAAAGTTTCATTGCAAGCAGCGGAGATGATTTGATAATGAAACTGAAAGGCAATCCTTCTTTTATATTTTCGCTGATTCAGAAATTCAACAAGCCCGATGCAGAACCGATTTATCCGGATCATGATATCATTGTAATCAGTGATGAAGCTCATCGTACGCAAAATGGTGTGTTTGCCGAGAATCTTTTGCATTTGCTCCCTACGGCCAATCGTATCGGTTTTACCGGTACACCTCTATTGCGCGATGACAATATCACTGCCAGAACTTTCGGTGGATATGTCAGTATTTACGACTTCAAACGTGCCGTAGATGACAAGGCTACCGTACCGTTATACTATGAAAATCGTGGTGAGCGGCTGAAGGACCTGAAGAATCCGGAAATCAATGAAGAAATTGCAGCAGTTCTGGAACAGGCAGGTGATATTGATACTTCACAACAAGCGAAACTGGAACGTGAATTTGCGAAAGAAGTACATTTGCTTACAGCACCGAAACGGTTGAGAATTGTTGCGAAGGATTTTGCGCGACACTACAGTGATTTGTGGACTTCGGGAAAGGCTATGGTAGTGTGCTATAACAAGGTGACTTGTGTACGAATGTACAATTATGTGCAGGAATATTGGCAGAAAGAAATAGAGACACTGGAAAAACAGATATCCAGATGCCCATATCAGCAGGAAGTACAGGAGCTGAAACGAAAACTGGAATGGATGCAGCAGACGGAGATGGCGGTTGTCGTTTCGCAAGAGCAGAACGAAATACAGACGTTCAGAAAATGGGGGCTTGATATTTTGCCGCATCGTGAAAAAATGGAAAAGCGAGAACTTGACAAGGAGTTTAAGAATGCGGAAAATCCGTTGCGTGTGGTATTTGTCTGTGCCATGTGGCTGACTGGGTTTGATGTGAAGTCGCTTTCGTGTCTTTATATCGACAAACCTATGAAAGCTCATACGTTGATGCAGACCATTGCACGTGCCAATCGTGTGGCTGATGGAAAAGACAATGGACTGATTGTTGATTATATAGGCATTGTCAAAGCCCTTCGTAAAGCATTGGCTGATTATACAGCCAGTCCTGAAGGAGGTGCCGGTGGCAATGATCCGACAATAGACAAGCAGGAATTGATCAGTCATGTGATGGAGACAATCTCTTCGGCTACGGATTTTCTTAAAGAACATAACTTTGACCTGCAGGAACTGATTGATGCCGATGCATTTGCAAAACTCGTACTCCTGAGGAGAGGGGCCGATGCAATGTGCGAAACACCTGAGATACAAAAAAGTTTCGGTACATATATCACTGCCTTGCTGAAGTTCTGGAAGTTCCTCAATCGTGACGATATTACTTATGAAATGAAGCAGCACAAGGACGCACTTGAGGCAATCTATAAAGAACTGCAGAAAAAACGCAAGCATGCTGACATTACCGATCTGAGCGTGGCTATCAATGCCATTGTGGATGAACATCTTGAACTGGACGCTGAGGGAATTATGGCGGAGAATGGTTTTAACCGTCGTTTTGATATCAGTAAAATTGACTTTGATTTACTGAGGAGGGAATTCGCCAAAAAACGGGAAAAGAATTTGATAATGAAGGATATTCAGGAATTGCTGCAGGAACGTATTGCACAGATGATGGCTGCAAATCCTTCCAGAATCAATTTCTACGAGAAGTATCAGGAAATTATCCGTAACTATAATGCAGAACAGAATAGGGCAAGCATTGAAAAGACTTTTGAAGAACTGATGCGCCTCACTGAGGAGTTGTCGGAAGAAGAGAAACGTTACATCAGAGAGGGATTTGAAAATGATGAACAACTTTCTTTGTATGATGTATTGTGTAAAGACGACTTATCGAAAGAAGATATCAAAAAGCTGAAGAATGTAGCTAAAGATTTGTTGACTAAAATAAAGTCTATGCTGAAAACAATGGATCATCCGTTTGATAAACAGGAAACGAAGGCTTCCATTGTTATAACAATAAGGGATTTGCTCTGGCAAGAACTGCCTGAAAGTTACTCAGATGAAAGTATTACTTATTATCGGGATGCCGTCTTCAATTATATTAGTCAACGGTATGGTGGGGTAGCTTAATATTGATTGCGTAGATTATTTTTAGTATACGATTGAGAGACAATGCATGTACAGATATGGAGTCTAGGAAAGACAGAGAATAACAGCTCTTATCCGTCGTATTGGGAATTTAGACAAATAAAAAATCCGCTGAAATCAGCGGATTTTTTATTTGCTACTTCCAATGAACTACTGCTTGGTAAGTTCCCATTTATACTATCATTGCAGGTAAAGATTTTATCTCATGTCGATGACTTCCGCATGCGGATATTTGCTGGAAGGGAACCGGAACTGGGCATCCTGCAGGTTCTGGTGCGTACGGTAAGTCTTCACGGAGAAATACTGTTCCTCACCGTTCTCCAGTTTGATACGGATAGACACAGGCTCATATGTGGAAGAGACCACCAGCGTCATTGCCGTCACGTCACCCTTGTGGAGGGGAGTCAGCTGCAGTTTTTTTCCGCTCTTTCCGTTCTCCTTAACCTCTCCGACATACTGACTGTGGAACTGAGTCTGAATCTGGTTGAGCAGGGCAAACGGATTGATGCTTTGCAGTTCCTCCGGGGTAGGGGTGGATACAGTTACCTCCTCGTTGCTGGCTACGTAGCTCCACTGTGTCTTTCCGTCGAACCAGCTTTCTACACCTCCGCAGTTCAGGTAAAAACGGTCGCCTTTCAACCAAAGTTCCCCTTGCTGACTGCCGCCGAAGGTCATCTTCACACTTCCGGCCTGACGGTAAGCCTGTGAAGTCTGTGAGAGAATGTCCTGTGCCTGCGTATTTGCTCCCGCTGCCGGTACTGCTGACAAAAGAGTTTCGGGCACAGTTGCTGCCATGGGTCGGATCGTACAAAGGAACAGTCCCAGGCCGGCTAGAATCATCGTATGGTTTCGTTTCATAAAATTCAGTTTTGGATATTGATATGTTTTGTTTTCTCTCGAATAATATTTTGTCACGCATAAAGAAGTTTCAGACAAAACATCGCCAGCTTTTGGAGGAAAGCTCGCCAGTTTTTTTGGAAAAGGCCGCCACGTTTTGAAAAAAGATGGCGGCCTTTTGGTATACGCTTCTTCATGCGTTTCAAAATCTTTCTTTATGTATTTCCAATTCTTGGATAATGTTTGGCGACTCCTCTCGTAAGAGGTTTTCCTTGCAAGCTTATCCCTTGGCTCCGCTCAGTCGCATCTGCAGGTCGTTTTCGTCCATGCAAAGCACTTCGCGCGCTTTACTGCCGTTGGCCGGTCCTACGATACCCAGGCGTTCCAGCTGGTCCATGATACGGCCCGCACGGTTGTAACCGATAGAGAACTTGCGCTGGATGAGTGAAGTCGAACCTTGCTGGTGATAAATCAGCAAGCGGGCAGCTTCCTCCAGCATCGGGTCCAGGCGGTTCATGTCCACATCGGCAGCACCGCTGCTTTCGGCATTCTCGTCTACGTATTCAGGCAGCATGAAGGCGGTCGGGTATCCCTGCTGGTGACTGATGTAGTCGGCAATTCTTTCCACTTCCGGAGTATCGACGAAGGCACACTGTACACGGACCGGATCGTTGCCCTGCAAGTAGAGCATGTCTCCCTTTCCGATCAGCTGCTGGGCACCCGGACGGTCGAGGATAGTACGTGAGTCCATCATGGAGGCCACACGGAAAGCCACTCGTGCCGGGAAGTTGGCCTTGATGGTACCTGTAATGATATTGGTTGTCGGACGCTGGGTAGCGATGATGGCATGGATACCCACGGCACGTGCCAGCTGTGCGATACGGCAGATCGGGAGTTCCACTTCCTTACCGGCTGTCATGATCAGGTCACCGAACTCATCGATGATGATGACGATGTAAGGCATGAAGCGGTGTCCGTTCTCCGGATTAAGCTGACGGGAGATGAACTTGGCATTGTATTCCTTGATGTTTCGGCATCCGGCTTTCCGCAGCAGGTCGTAACGGGTGTCCATTTCAATACAGAGGGAGTTAAGTGTCTGCACGACCTTTGTCACGTCGGTGATGATGGCATCCTCTCCGTCGGGCAGTTTCGCAAGGAAATGTTTCTCAATCGGAGCATAGATGGCAAATTCCACTTTCTTCGGGTCGATGATGACGAACTTCAGTTCACTGGGGTGCTTCTTATACAGCAGTGAGGTCACAATCGCATTCAGACCGACTGACTTACCCTGTCCGGTAGCACCGGCTACCAGCATATGAGGAGCCTTGGCCAAATCAACCATGAATACTTCGTTGGTAATGGTCTTTCCCAATGCCACCGGCAGTTCGAAGTTGGTTTCCTGGAACTTCTTGCTGGCAAGAATGGAACTCATGGGTACGATGCGCGGATTGGCGTTTGGCACTTCAATACCGATGGTACCCTTACCCGGGATAGGGGCGATGATACGGATGCCCAGGGCCGAAAGACTCAGTGCGATGTCGTCTTCCAGGTTACGGATCTTGGAGATGCGGACTCCTTCGGCGGGAGTAATCTCATACAACGTGATGGTAGGTCCTACGCTGGCCTTGATGGAACTGATTTCAATTCCGAAGCTCCGCAATACCTGAATGATGCGGTTCTTGTTGGCATTCTGCTCCTCCATGTCGATGGTCGGCTCGTGCGTATCTTGATAAGAATTGAGCAAGTCCAGTGTCGGGAAACGGTAGTGTTCCAGGTCCAGACGCGGGTTGTACGGCTGGGTGATATCGCCCCGGTACTCCATGTCGTCTTCGCTGGCAGTTTTACTAATTTCAAAAGCCGGTTCTGCTTCCACAGTCTCCGCTTCCTTTATTCCCTGTGCCTCTTTGGGCTGCACTTCTTTTTCTACTGGAAAATCGGGAGTATGCAACGGCTTTTTCTCAATGGGCAGTTCCACTTCCACCGGTTTTTCCTCTTCTTCCTCTTCCTGCTGAAGTTCCTCTTCTTCTTCCATCATGTCTTCTTCCGCACGGCGATGAGGAGTCATAACCTCCGGTTCCGGATGCTGCAAACACACTGCAGCCTCTTCCTCCTTCTCTTCATCCGATGCCGCCTGCGGTGCCGGACCCTCATCAGCCGGAGCTGCAGGACCGTCATCCTGCTTTCCCTTCCTAAACGGCAGGTCGATATGGAAAATCCGGCGGATAAAGTCAATCGTCTTCCGGGAGAAGAAGAGTGCAATCAGAATGATGGAAGCCAGAAGGAAGAGCACCAGTCCGGGCGTACCGATCTGCGAACAGATCCATTCGCTCACATTGTATCCGTGCCGTCCACCCGGGTAGAGGAAGGAATTTTCCAGCAAGCCTCCGAAGGCAAATCCCAGGGCGATGGAAAGCCAGATCATCAGGACCGAACATCCGGCAAACCATTTCCACAAGACGAAATCGTAAGCCTTGATGAGTTTCATTCCTGCCACAACCAGGAATACAATGATGAAGTAAGCCGAAATACCGAAACAGTCGTTGATCAGGAATTCTGCCAACTGGGCGCCCCGGGCTCCGGCATAGTTCTGAATACGGTTCCCCGTTTGGAGCAGTTCTCCGGGATTCGGATGAGACAGGATGCTCTGGTCGTTGCCCCCAGTAAAGAAGAACGAGCTGAAAGCCAGCAGCATATATACGCCGAAGATTACGAACAGCAGTCCGAATACAAAACGCGCTGTCTCACTTTTTATGGCAGTTACCACTTTCTGGGCTGTTTCATTTTTCATCCCGCCCAGTTTATTGTCTGTTTTTTTCTTCATGTCTTTTCGTTTATTTCCTTATGATTTATTAGATGTGAACCTACCTGTTAAGTTTATGTACGCAAAAATACAAATATTTTTTTTACCCCATATTTTTTTCATATCTTTGCATAATAAATTCTGGAAAGATGGAAAAGAACCACACAATCATATTTGATAAGAATACCGTTGAATTTGTTACTGTAGCAGCCGAGTGCTGTGGCTTTTTGGAAAGAGCGAACGAACAGCCGCGCCGCAAGTTTGTGGATACGGCCCTGAAGCTTCTTCCGCTGCTGTACCTGAAGGCGTTGCTGTTGCCGAAGGGAGAGCGTCTGGACGACTTTGATCCGGAGAAGTTTGTCACCGAGGGGGATTACGAGCGGGTCCGTTCCATGATTGCTGCAGTAATGGGAGAGAAGGACGATTATCTGGATGTATTCCTGGATGACATGGCTTTCTGTGAGACTCCCATCAAACAGAATATTTCGGAAAACCTGGCCGATATCTACCAGCCGCTGAAGGATTTTATCTGCGTGTATCAGCTGGGACTCGACCAGACGATGAATGATGCGCTGGTTATCTGTGCCGAGCAGTTTGCCGAATTCTGGGGACAGAGACTGGTGAACGTGATGCGGGCATTGCATGAAGTGAAGTTCTCGCACTCGGGTGAGAACGAGGAGGAAGAGGACTACGGAGAAGAACCGTTTGCCGGAATGGACAACGACTGTACGGAGGAAGACCTGTACGAAGGACTGGAGGCCGGTGAGGACGACGGCAGCGGTGACCGCTGGGAGTAATAGTAATATCTGGGTATAATTATTGGAAACAAGTTAGGAATTTAAGAAAAGAAAGTACTACATTGAGATAAATGGTTGTATTGTACAATAAAATATCAAAACAGGCTGTGGCCGAAATGGAAAAGGTGCATTTCCCGGGACGGATCTTCGTAATCTATACCGAGAGTGAGGCACGTAAGGCGGTGGATTATCTGAACACCCATGCCATTGTGGGAGTGGATACGGAAACCCGCCCTTCGTTTAAGAAAGGAATGACCCATAAGGTCGCCCTCCTGCAGGTGTCGACACGGGATACTTGTTTTTTGTTCCGTCTGAATCATTTGGGATTGCCTGATTTTCTCGAAGATTTTCTGTTGAATGACGTCCTGAAAGTGGGGCTCTCGCTGAAGGATGATTTTGCCATGCTTCGTCGGCGCAACCAGAAGGACCCTCGTAACGGCAACTGGGTGGAACTGCAGGACTATGTGCCGCGGTACGGAATCGAGGAGAAGAGTCTGCAGAAGATTTTCGCACTGCTGTTCTCGAAGAAGATTTCAAAGAGCCAGCGCTTGTCGAACTGGGAGGCAGAAACGCTGACGGAAGCACAGCAGTTGTATGCGGCTACGGATGCCTGGGCATGCGTGGAAATCTATACCTACCTGGAAGACCTCCGGAGTCGCGGCGGCTTCCACGTGCAGAAGGTAGAGGAAGCGGCAGAGAAGGCGGTCTGACGGAATCCCTCCTATATCAATAAAGATCATTTTGTAATCATCAAAATAACCGAATATAGTGTCATACAAGAAAGTATATTTGAAGCCTGGTAAGGAGGAATCGCTGAAGCGTTTCCATCCGTGGGTGTTCTCGGGAGCCATCGCCAAGGTGGAAGGCGAGCCCGAAGAAGGAGAAGTGGTAGATGTATATACATCGAAAAAGGAATTTGTGGCTTGCGGACATTTCCAGATTGGAAGTATCGCCGTACGCGTGCTCACTTTCCGTCAGGAGGTGATCGACCGTAATTTCTGGAAGCGCCGTCTGGAGGTGGCTAAGGACCTGCGCCGTGCATTGGGGGTACTGGGAAATCCGAACAACAATACCTATCGTCTGATGCATGGGGAGGGAGACAACCTGCCGGGACTAATTATTGATGTATACGACCATACGGCGGTCATGCAGGCGCACTCGGCCGGTATGCATGTGTACCGGATGGAGATTGCCGATGCCTTGTCGGAGGTGATGGGTGATGTAATCCAGCACATTTATTATAAGTCGGAAACGACATTGCCGTTCAAGGCCGACCTGCTGGCTACGGAAAACGGCTTTATCAAAGGAGGAAGTCCGGAGAACATTGCCATGGAGAACGGACTGAAGTTCCATGTGGACTGGCTGAAGGGACAGAAAACCGGTTTCTTTGTGGACCAGCGGGAAAACCGCAGTTTGCTTGAACGCTATGCCAAGGGACGCAACGTGTTGAACATGTTCTGCTACACAGGAGGATTCTCCTTCTATGCCATGCGTGGAGGGGCGAACCTGGTGCATTCGGTAGACAGTTCAGCCAAGGCAATTGACCTGACCAATGAGAACGTGGAACTGAATTTCCCCGGCGACTCTCGTCATCAGGCATTTGCAGAGGATGCTTTCAAGTTCCTGGACCGCATGGGCGACCAGTACGACCTGATCATTCTGGACCCACCGGCCTTTGCCAAGCACCGGGATGCATTGCGTAATGCCTTGCGCGGATATACCAAGCTGAATGCCAAGGCTTTCGAAAAAATCCGTCCGGGAGGTATCCTGTTCACTTTCTCCTGCTCTCAGGTAGTAAGCAAGGAGAATTTCCGGAATGCAGTATTTACGGCAGCTGCACAGAGCGGAAGAAGCGTACGCATCCTGCATCAGTTGACGCAGCCGGGTGACCATCCTGTAAATATCTATCACCCGGAAGGAGAGTACCTGAAGGGACTGGTGCTGTATGTAGAATAATTTTGCCGACTGACGGCAAGATTGTTGCCGCCGGATACAAGGATAAAGGCAGAGTGGGGTATTTCCCGGAAAAAGGGAAGGTCTCCACTTTGTCTGTTTTCGGACCTTATCTTTACTCCTTATTTTCTATGATCTACGGGATTCCCGGTGAGATTGATTCCGTCTAATTAAAAAAACAGTTGTTTATATGAACGTACAAGAGATATTGAATAACCTCAAAATAAATGAGTTGAACGAGATGCAGCGCCAGGCCCTCACGCTGTTCAAACAGGGAGGAGACATGATTCTGCTTTCGCCTACGGGGTCGGGAAAGACCCTTGCCTACCTGTTGCCGCTGGTGAGTGCCCTCAATCCTGAAGTGAAGGGAGTGCAGGCGGTGGTACTGGCGCCGTCGCGTGAGCTTGCCCTGCAGATAGAGCAGGTATTCAAGGCCATGGGAACCGGGTTCGGGGTGATGAGTTGTTACGGAGGACGTCCGGCTATGGAGGAGCATCGTACGATGAAGGCACTTAATCCGACGGTAATCATCGGTACGCCGGGACGAATGAACGACCATTTGGGAAAGCAGAATATTGAAGGAGGAAAGGTCCGCCTGCTGGTAATCGACGAGTTCGACAAGTGTCTGGAACTGGGGTTCCAGGAGGAAATGGAGGAGGTGATTTCCAAACTCACGGGACTGAAAAGACGGTTTTTGCTGTCGGCTACGGACGCAGAGGAGATTCCGCAGTTTACGGGCTTGAACCGGACGGTCAGACTGGATTTCCTGGACCGGAAGCAGGAGACGGAGGAACGCTTGCATCTGTATCAGGTGAATTCGCCGGCAAAGGACAAGCTGGAGACCCTCTATCGTCTGTTATGCTGTCTGGGTAATGAATCGACCATCGTATTTTGCAATCACCGGGAAAGTGCTGACCGTATCGGAAAGTATTTGCGGTCGATGAAAGTCTTCTGTGAGGTGTTCCATGGAGGAATGGAACAGGACGACCGGGAAAGGGCGTTGTACAAATTCCGCAACGGAAGTTGCCACGTATTTATCTCAACCGACCTGGCTGCCCGCGGACTGGATATTCCGGACATTGACAACGTGGTGCATTATCACCTGCCGCAGTCGCAAGAGGGATTCGTACACCGCAACGGACGTACGGCACGGTGGGAAGCAGAGGGTAAGGCCTTTGTGATTCTGCATGAGGAAGAAACCCTGCCAGAATACGTGAAGTTACCGGTGGAAGTGTACGAATTGCCCGAAAAAGTGCCGACTCCCGGAATGCCTGAGTTTGTGACATTGTACATCGGAAAAGGGAAGAAAGACAAGATCAACAAGATTGATATCGTAGGATTCCTTTCCAAAAAAGGAGGGCTCGGCAAGGAGGAAGTGGGACGCATCGACGTAAAAGATCATTACGCTTTTGCGGCTATCTCCCGGAAAAAGGCTAAACAAACGTTAAAACTGATACAAAATGAAAAGATTAAGGGGGTAAAGACTTTGATAGAACCTGCAAAATGATATCTTTGTGATACTAAACTATACGGAAGCAAGCAGGGAACTATAAGAATATTTTATAGGAAAGGTATTTATGTGTCAATTTGAAACTAAATACCTTTTTTTTATGCATAAAAGTAAGAAAAGTACGCAATATAATAGAAAATTCTCACCTAAACTTTTGGAAGTCTAAAAATAATCACTAAATTCGCAATTGTAAGAATGAACAAGATGTTTAACCAAAACAAACTTCCAAATGAAAAAACATAATTTTAATGCGGGACCTTCTATTCTGCCTCGCGAAGTGATCGAAAAAACGGCTCAGGCTATTCTTGATTATAACGGTTCGGGACTTTCGTTGATGGAAATCAGTCACCGCGCTAAAGACTTTCAACCGGTTGTGGACGAAGCTGTGGCCTTGTTTAAGGAACTTCTGAATATCCCGGAAGGATATTCTGTGCTTTTCCTCGGCGGCGGTGCGAGCATGGAGTTCTGTATGGTTCCTTACAATTTTCTGGAAAAGAAAGCGGCTTATCTAAATACAGGTACTTGGGCCAAGAAAGCAATCAAGGAGGCCAAGGCATTCGGTGAAGTGGTAGAGATGGCTTCTTCAGAGGCTCAGGGTTATACTTATATCCCGAAGGATTATGAGGTTCCTGCCGATGTGGATTATTTCCATATCACCACGAACAATACGATTTACGGTACGGAGTTGCACGAAGACCTGAACGTGGGAGTTCCGATGGTAGCTGATATGTCTTCGGATATTTTCTCCCGCCCGGTTGATGTATCGAAATACATCTGTATCTATGGTGGGGCACAGAAGAATCTGGCTCCTGCAGGTGTAACGTTTGTGGTAGTGCGTAATGATGCACTGGGTAAGGTTTCCCGTCATATCCCGACCATGCTGAACTATCAGACACACGTGGACAAGGGCTCTATGTTCAATACTCCTCCGGTAGTGCCTATCTATGCGGCCTTGCAGACATTGCGTTGGATTAAGGCGGAAGGTGGAGTAGAGGAAATGCAGCGCCGTGCAAAAGAACGTGCCGACTTGCTGTATGCCGAAATCGACCGCAACAAGCTGTTCCGCGGTACAGTGGTGAAGGAAGACCGTTCGTACATGAACATCTGCTTCGTAATGAACGATGAGTACAAGGATCTGGAAGCTGACTTCCTGAAATTTGCCACAGAAAAGGGAATGGTGGGAATCAAGGGACACCGTTCTGTAGGCGGATTCCGTGCTTCCTGCTACAACGCAATGCCGCTGGAAAGTGTACAGGCTTTGGTAGCATGTATGCAGGAGTTTGAAAAAATGCATTGATAAATCGAACTGATTAGTTAAAAAGGGGGATCGGAGAGTGGCTGGACCGCTTGGAAGATCCACCTTTTATACCTTTTATCTTTACTTTATCTGCCGATATGGCATTCCCCACAAATTTTAATCTAATTCTTTAACTTCTAGGGTCTGTACCTCAGTAAATGGTCTTTAAAATTTTTTATCGGATGAGACGGTCAATACAGACGCAGTCACGGAAAATGGATTTGAGGTACTGTCATTGCGGTCTTATCCGGACTTCAGGTAGCTGACCCTATTAAAATCTGATTGTCATGAAAGTATTGGTAGCAACAGAAAAGCCGTTTGCAAAAGTGGCTGTCGACGGTATCCGCAAAGAAGTGGAAGCCGCTGGTTATGATCTGGTATTGCTGGAGAAATATACAGAAAAACAGCAGTTGCTGGATGCGGTAAAAGGAGTGGATGCAATGATTGTGCGCAGTGACATCATCGATAAAGAGGTGTTGCAGACAGCCGATCAGCTGAAGATTGTAGTCCGGGCGGGTGCCGGATATGACAACATCGACCTAGTGGCCGCGACTGAGAAAGGGGTATGTGTAATGAATACTCCGGGACAGAATTCGAATGCGGTGGCTGAACTGGTGTTTGGTCTGATGATCATGGCGGTACGCAACTTCTATGATGGGAAATCGGGTACCGAATTAAAGGGAAAGAAACTGGGTATACATGCCTTTGGTAATGTGGGCAGAAACGTGGCACGCATTGCGAAGGGTGTAGGCATGGATATCTATGCGTACGATGCGTATTGCACGAAGGAGGCCATCGAGGCTGAGGGAGTGAAGGCGGTTGATTCGGCCGAGGAACTGTATAAGGAATGTAATATCGTATCCCTCCATATTCCGGCTACGGCTGAGACACGGAATTCAATCAATTACGACCTGGTGAACCTGATGCCTAAGGGTGGTCTGCTGATCAATACGGCCCGTAAAGAGGTAATCAACGAAGCTGATCTGATCCGTCTGATGACCGACCGTCCGGATTTCAAATACGTAACGGATATCATGCCGACTCATCACGAGGAATTTGCCGATCATTTCCCGGGAAGGTATTTCTCTACTCCAAAGAAGATGGGTGCGCAGACTGCAGAAGCCAATATCAATGCGGGTATTGCGGCAGCTTGTCAAATTGTCGGTTTCCTGAGAGACGGCAACGAACGTTTCCGGGTAAACAAATGATTTACTGAAACAATAGCGGCAGGGGGCATCTTCCCGTTGGGCAGAAGGACTTAACTTATAATCTTCTCCGTGGAATGTCTGCATAAGATTCCGTAGGGGAAGGCCTGTACCCGTAGAAGGATGCTCCTTGTTTTTCTCTCTCAGGAGGGAATGATGCGTGTATTTAATCTTAAAGCTAAACTTCAATCATTAATGTAATATGGCTGTTATTAAACCATTTAGAGGTATTCGTCCACCTAAAGAATTTGTTGAACAGGTGGCTTCCCGTCCTTATGATGTACTGAATTCTGAAGAAGCCCGCACAGAGGCTGAGGGCAATGAGAAATCGTTGTATCACATTATTCGCCCGGAAATCGATTTTCCCGTAGGTACGGATGAGCATGATGAAAGGGTGTATAAAAAGGCTGCTGAGAATTTCCAGATGTTTCAGGATAAGGGGTGGCTGGTACAGGATGAGAAACCGTGTTACTATGTATATGCCCAGACCATGAACGGAAAGACCCAGTACGGACTGGTGGTAGGGGCGTATGTGCCTGATTACATGAATGGGGTGATTAAGAAGCACGAACTTACCCGCCGGGATAAGGAAGAGGACCGTATGAAGCATGTGCGTGTGAACAATGCGAACATCGAACCGGTATTCTTTGCGTATCCGGATGATAAGGAACTGGATATGCTGGTGGCCAAATATACGTCACGTCAGCCGGAATATGATTTTATTGCTCCTGGAGACGGGTTCGGCCATACTTTCTGGGTGATTGACGAGGAGAAGGATATTGAGGCCATTACGGAGAAGTTTAAGGCCATGCCGGCTCTTTATATTGCGGACGGACATCACCGGAGTGCAGCGGCGGCTTTGGTGGGTGCGGAGAAGGCTCAGCAGAATCCGGATCATAAGGGAGACGAGGAGTATAATTACTTTATGGCAGTCTGCTTCCCGGCCAGTCAGCTGACAATTATCGACTACAACCGGGTGGTGAAGGATTTGAACGGACTGACGGTGGAAGCGTTTATCGACAAACTGAAGGAAAACTTTGAGGTGGTCAATAAGGGTACGGCAATCTACAAGCCGGAAGCATTGCACAACTTCGGTCTTTATGTGGGCGGAAACTGGTACAGTCTGACTGCCAAGCCGGGTACGTACGATGACCAGGATCCGATAGGGGTGCTCGACGTAACCATTTCATCGAATCTGATTCTGGATCAGATTTTGGGCATCAAGGACCTCCGTTCGGACAAGCGGATTGATTTCGTAGGTGGCATACGCGGATTGGGAGAACTGCAGAAGCGGGTAGACAGCGGTGAGATGAAAATGGCACTGGCACTGTATCCGGTTTCGATGAAGCAGCTGATGGATATTGCCGATACGGGAAACATCATGCCTCCTAAGACGACCTGGTTCGAACCGAAGCTCCGCTCGGGACTGATTATCCATAAGTTGACATAAGAATGGGAAATACAAGGGTGGGAAACAAGGATACAGGAGGAGACCGGGTATTCCTTTTTCCCGCCTGACTTACAGATTTATCAGTAACTTCTCTCATATATTGAACTAGATATATTAAATTATTTAAAAAAAAGCCGAAGTTGGGTGTGATATTGGGTGAATTATATTTACTTTGAGATTGTATAAGAACTAATTAAATAAAAAATTATGAATGAATTAATCGCAAAAATCAAAGAGTTGAGCGAAGCAATGGTAGCTGATGCTGAATTGCAAGCAGAAAAAGGAAACAAAGCAGCTGGAACTCGTGCTCGCAAGGCTTCTTTAGAGTTGGAAAAAGTACTGAAAGAATTCAGAAAAGTTTCTTTGGAAGAATCAAAGAAATAAGATGGCTATTTCGGTTGGCTGAAGAAGAGGTTATATCATTGATGGAAAATGATGTAATCTCTTTTGTTTTTATACCGGTATCTGTCAGAACTTTGTATCTTTGTGTACCGGAGAATTTATATAACCTGCAAAGAGAGTATGATGAAAAGAATAATATATGCATTCGTCCTGTTATCGGGAATCGGGCTGTGTTCCTTGCCCTTTCTTCCTTCACAGACCGACAAAGTACTGTATCAGGAAGTAGATTCTTTGAATCGTCTTTCTTATGAACTGCGGTACAAGGATATGGCGGCTTCGGCAAGGGCTGCTACAAAGGCTTATTCGGAAGCGGAGAAATTTCCGGGACTGCGGATGCGGGCATTGAATCAAATGGGATTTTGTGCCTTCATGCGTATGGATTTTGAGCATGCTATCCGACTGTTCCAGAGGGTGCTGGAAGACAGCAACGATGAAATCGAGAGCATGATAGCCTGTGTCGGCATGATGAAGGTGTGTCAGCGCACTTCGATGAACAAGGAGTTTTACGATTACCGCAACCGGGCTCTCCGTCACATGAGCCGAATCCGGGAGGACGAGAACCTGATTACGGACGAGGAGGAGAAAAAAAGGCTCAACTATGCCTTTTCGGAGTTTTATATTGTTTCCGGGGTTTATTTCTATTATCTGCAGCAGCATAAGGAGTCGATGGAATCCATCAATTCCATTACGGAATCCATGCTCAAGAATGACGAGGCACAACGCCTGTATTACGAATACATGAGAGGTTCGGGAGGCATGTACGAAGCCGAGTCTTATGACCAGACAGTGATGGGTGAACTGGACTATCTGGTCAGTTGTCTGCTGGCCAGCCGGAAAGAAGGATATGTGTATTTTGAAGCCAATGCCTTGCAGGGAATTGCCGAATTGCTTGTGTTCCGGAAAAACCGGGAAATCATACAGTCGGGCAGACCGTCCTTGCTGCCTCTGATTAACGATAAAGGCATGGCACTCGACAGTCTGTCGCTGCATTATGCCAAAGAGGCCCTTCGCCTCTTTAAGCAATATGGGGACTGGTATCAGATTTCGGGTACGTACCGCACCATTGCGACCTGTTACAATACGTTGGGAGAGCCGGGAAAGGCGCTGGACAATCTGGATACAGCCTTGCAGTATGTCAACCTGCATCACGAAAAATATTACCACTGTACGGATTCTGCCGACCGCCTTCAGCCTTATGTGCCGTATTCGGATGTCTCTGTCGAACTGCAGTGGGTGGAGAACAAGGGTATCAAGACCGTGCCCGAATGGATCCTCCGGTTGCGTGAACAGTTGAGCCGGACGTATTCTGCCATGGACTGCAAGCTGGAATCGGACTATAACCGGAACATTTACCTGGATTTGCTGGATTATACGCGACAGGATAAGGCGCTGGAAAGCCGCTACGAGAGTTTGGGAAAGGAAATGAGGCAATTGAATTTCCTGTTGCTTCTGGCAGCTGTGGGAGCGGTCACTTTATTGCTCTTGTTTGTCGTACTGAACAAATACTGGAAGCGCCGGAACCAGCGCTACATGGAACAGTTGAAGAGTGTATTCGAACTGTGCAGAAAGACCATTTCTTCGATTCCTGCACAGACAGAAGACCCGTTGGATATGTCCGAATCAATTAAGGACTTTATATCTGCCGATATGCAGCAGCTTTTCAATTTCAAGCAGATTGAGATTCAGCTGGTAACCGATGAGGGGAAGGAAGGTGAAGCCGATGAAGAAGACTGTCGGAGTGAGGAGGAAGAAGGGTTTATAGGGTTTGAAGAGGAAACAGCATGGAACGATTCATCGGATGAAGCCCTGTCAGAATCTGTCGAAGACAACGGCGAATGGGATTCCAGGGAATTGCGTCTTCCAGGAAGTCAGAAAGTCGTAGGAAAGATCCGGTTTATTTCTTCCGGTCCGCTTTCCCGTGAGAAACAGGAAATGCTGGAGCTGATTCTGCCGTATGTGGCATGGGCCTTGCAAAACGGCGTTAATCTCATTTGCCTTGACGATGAAATCAAACAGGTGGAAAAGAATTATTACGTTCACGAGCAGCATCTGATTGAGAACAAGAGGAAGAATACAGTCAAGAAAGCCTGTCTGTCGATTGTGACCGGCATGCTGCCATACATCGACCGTATCGTCAACGAAACCCGCAAGTTGAATACGGAACTGCTTACCCGCACTGAGGAGGTAAAGCGCAACCGGATTACCTACATCGATGAACTGATTACCCAGATCAATGAATATAACGAGATATTGGCATTGTGGATCAAAGTCCGTCAGGGTGCCTTGAGCCTTCACATTGAGAGTTTCCCGTTGCAACCTTTGTTCGCGGTGGTTGAAAAGAGCCGGAGAGCCTACGAGACGAAGCATCAGACGTTGCTCATTACTCCGACCGATGCTGTGGTTAAGGCCGACAGGGCACTGACATTGTTTATGATCAATACGTTGGCGGAAAACGCCCGTAAATATACGCCGGAAGGAGGGGAAATCCATATCTATGCCGAAGAGACCGAAGACTATATCGAGATATCGGTTGCCGATACCGGTATCGGACTGTCTGCCAAGGACATTTCCCACATTCTGGATGAAAAAGTATATGATTCATCTGCCATCGGTATGGAAGATGCGGCAGATACATCGGTCTTGAAGAAGCAGAAAGGACACGGATTCGGGTTGATGAACTGCAAGGGCATCATTGAGAAATACCGGAAAACCAATCCCGTATTCGGAGTCTGCCGCTTCTTTATTAAAAGTACCCTGGGAAAAGGAAGCCGTTTCTGTTTCCGTCTCCCCAAAGGCATGAAAAGAATCGGAGTGCTGTTGTGGGGATGGATATTGGTGGCAGGAGCGGGATGTACGTTTACCCAGCCGGAAAGTGCAGTTCCCTCTGCCTTGCCTGCCGACACGCTGCTGAACACGGCCAACCAATATGCCAATAAGGTTTATCAATGCAATGTGGACGGAGAATATGCCCAGGCCCTGGTCTTTGCCGACAGTGTATTCAAATACATGAACACGCATTACTTGGCTACCTCCGGACGGAAAGCTCCGTTGCTGAAAATATACAACGAAGATTTCACTGCGGCAGAGCAGCAATGGCTGGAAGATGAGTTTGATACCGATTACTACATTCTGCTGGATGTGCGCAACGAGGCAGCGGTAGCTGGACTGGCATTGAAGAATTTTGCCATTTATTATTACAATAACATGGTGTACACTTCGTTGTACAAACAAATCAGTAAGGACCGGTCGCTGGAACAGTATTGCAGTCAGATGCAGCAATCCGCAAGCAACAAACTGATTGCTATTACCCTGTTGGTGCTGCTGGTAGTGATTTGCCTGGGAGGATACTACATCCTGTTTGTCCGCCGTCGCTTGCAATATCGTTATCAGATGGAGCAGGTCTTCATTGCCAACAAAGCCATATCTTCGTTCATACAGACATTCGACAAGGCCGATGAAACCTTCTTCCAGTCGCTGCTGTACAAACTGGGAGATGAAATCAAGGAACTTATCTCTTTTACGGACACGGCAATGGTCATCAATGACGAGGATACCTCGAGCCTGCAATATCATTATCTGTCGCAGCCTTCTCCGAGGATTACCCAGCAGTTGGAATGGGCGTTCGCTCACCCCGACGTACCCTGTTATGCCGACGGCAACTGGTTGCTTTTCCCTCTGTTGCTGGAGTTGGGAAATGAGCGTTTCTGCATGGGGGCGCTGGCAGTGAAGACGACCTACCTGCCGGTACGTGAAGCCGACAAACTCTTGCTGGAACTGGTGGTAAGCTGTCTTTCGGCCATGCTCTATCAGGTCGTGGTCCGGGTAAAGAGAAAATCCAACGATATCGAACTGGCTCAGGACGATGCTTTGCGGATTATCTACGAGGAAAACATGCTCCATGTACAGAACATGGTATTAGACAATTGCCTGTCTACCATCAAGCATGAGACCATCTATTATCCGAACCGAATCAAACAGATCATCGAGAAACTGTCTGCCGAAACGGCCGAAGGAAAGGATGAAGAAAGCAAGAGTCTGGAAGAAGTGGAAGAACTGATTGGTTATTACAAGGAAATCTTTACCTTGCTCAGTTCCTGTGCCGCGCGCCAGCTCGATGAGGTAACCTTCCGGCGTACGGAGATTCCGGTAACCCTTCTCTGCGACCATGTCCTCAAATATTTGCGGAAATCAACCGCCAGACTGAGTGAGCGCATCGAGATTGCGATTGATGCGCCGTCCGACCTGAAGGTGAGCGGAGACAAGGTACTTCTCTTCCTTCTGCTGGAAAGTCTGGTAAATGACGCCGTCCGTTACCGGGTATCCGGGCAACTGCATCTTCGTGTGCGTCCCGACGGACAGTTTGTACGGTTCGATTTTACGGATACCCGCCGGACCTTCTCCCAGGAGGAATTGAATGAGCTCTTCTATCCCCGGAAAGAGAAAATCTATCTGGAAAACGGAAAAGAATTAGTCGGTACGGAATATCTGATATGCAAGCAAATCATTCGTGAACACGATGAATACGCCGGATGCCGGGGCTGCCGCATCAACGCCCAAAGTGCCGGAGATAGCGGATTCACCGTGTGGTTTACCATCCCATTGAAAAAATAAACAGAAACAAATAACTATGGAAAAATTTAAAGTCATTATTGTAGAAGATGTCAAACTGGAGCTGAAAGGCACCGAAGAAATATTCAGAAACGAAATACCCAACGCAGAGGTCATCGGTACGGCTATGACAGAAGCCGATTTCTGGGAACTGCTGGCCAAGCAGATGCCCGATATGGTCTTGCTGGACTTAGGGCTGGGTGGTTCCACTACCATCGGTGTGGAAATCTGTGCCCGCCTGCACCGGGAGCATCCTTCCTTGAAGGTACTGATCTTTACCGGTGAGGTACTGAATGAGAAACTGTGGGTAGATGCCCTGCAGGCAGGAGCGGACGGTATTATCCTGAAGACAGGAGAACTGCTGACGGCAACCGATGTGGAAGCGGTTATGGCAGGAAAGAAACTGGTGTTCAATTATCCGATCTTGGAAAAGATTGTGGAACGCTTCAAACAGTCGGTATGTGCCGAGCAAAAGCGACAGGAAGCTATTATCCACTATGACATCGATGAATACGACGAGCGTTTGCTGCGTCATCTGGCACTGGGATATACCAAGGAAATGATTACCAACCTGCGGGCGATGCCATTCGGTATCAAATCCATCGAGAAGCGGCAGAATGACCTGATCAGCCGTCTGTTCCGTCCGGAAGAACGTACGGGAGTCAATGCCTGCCGTCTGGTTACCCGGGCCCTGGAACTGAGAATTTTGGACATAGACAACCTGGAACCTGATGAAGAATAGACATTACCTACATCCGGCTACCCTGTTTTTTGTATTGTCTGTCGTCGTCGTATTGCTTTCCTGGATAGGCAACATCTACGGATGGGAAGGCGTGCGCAACTTGCTCAGTGCCGAAGGCCTGCGCTGGAAGTTGCGTACCGTGGGAGATACCTTCCTGAACGTACCTTTCCTGGGCGACATGATGATTCTCTTTCTCGGAGGCGGTCTGGCCGTACATTCCGGATGGAGTACCGCAAGCCTCAAGTTGCTGAAGAAAAGAAGCCAACTGTCACGACGGGAACTGAAAGCCTGGCTCATGGGGTCGGTCTGCGGAATAATTATCCTGCTGCTATGGGGAATACTTGCCTGGGGGCCATGGGGAGGATTGCGAAGCATCAGCGGAGCGATATCAGACTCTCCGCTGCAGGAGGGGAGTGCCTGCATACTTTCCGCTATCCTGGGTATCACCGGACTGGTCTATGGCTATGCAGTCGATTTCTATCATTCCGACAAGGAGATCATTCGCGGAATGGCATTCGGCTTCATCCGTTTTCCCGAATTTTTTGTCACTCTTTTTTTCGTGGTACAGTTTTTCGGGGACCTGGAATATACCCGTCTGACGCAATGCCTGGGCATACAGACCGGAATCATGAAAATCATCTATGTTTTGTCCATTCTTCTCTCTTTATGCTTTGCGTTAGGCAAAAAAAAGTCTATCTTTGCGCACATTAATTAATCAACTAAATAAAAAAAGGTATGAATAAAATGATGTTGCTGGCTGCTGCCGGCGTGTTTGCTTTGGCTTCTTGCCAGGAAAAAAGCGGATATACCATCAAAGGTACATCTGAAGGAATTAAAGATGGTGAGGTTGTTTACCTGCAGGATATGGTAGACGGTGAATTGGTTAAATTGGACTCTGCGGTAGTAACTCAGGGAGCTTTCGAATTCAAGGGTACTCCTGACTCAGTTACTGTAAGCCGTTATGTAACTTATATGAAAGACAACCTCCGCCTGTTGTCAATGGTGTTCCTGGAAAACGGAAACATTCAGGTACATCTGGAACGCGGAAACAACAAGGTATCCGGAACATTGTGCAACGATGCTTACCAGCAGTTCATGGATAAATACATTGCCATGAACAAGGAAATGAATCAGATTTACCGCACCATGCGTACTGACTCTACACTGACTGAAGATCAGTTGAAGGAAATGGAAGCACAGCTGACACAAAAAGACAGCCTGAACAACGTAATGGTTTGCGAAACTGTAGAAGCTAACATCGGTAACCTGATGGGGGTACAGTTGCTGGCTACTTACGCCGATGCTTTCGAACTGGACAAGGTAAAGGAATTGCTGGGTAAGATACCTGCATCTTATACAAACAATCCGGAAATCCTGCAGTTGAAGGAACGTGTGGAAATCCTGAGCAAGACCGCAGTAGGTCAGAAATACACAGACTTCTCAATGAATACTCCGGAAGGAGAAACAGTTAAACTGTCTGACTTCGTATCAAAGAACAAGTATACCCTGATTGATTTCTGGGCTAGCTGGTGTGGACCTTGCCGTAAGGAAATGCCGAACGTAGTAGCTGCTTATAAGGCTTATAAGGCAAAAGGTTTCGGTATCGTAGGTGTTTCTTTGGATAATGATGCAGAAGCTTGGAAACGTGCCATCAAAGACCTGAACATCACTTGGGCTCAGATGTCGGACCTGAAAGGATGGGCTTGCGAAGGTGCTAAGTTGTACGGTGTACGTGCTATCCCTGCAACTGTATTGGTTGACCAGGAAGGTACTATCATTGCGCGCGACTTGCGTGGTGATGATATCGCTGCTAAATTGGCTGAACTGCTGAAATAAGTTGCTGAAAACAATATAGTCACTACATTATAAAATCTCCCTATTCTGCCGTAAAGGTAGGATAGGGAGATTTTTTCTTTATCTATCTTCGATGATATTCCGGGAATCCCGCCAGGAAACAAGATGCTCATCAGTCTCGCATCTGTTGCCAAACGGTGATTGAACATTACATCAAGGGGTACAATGCAATGAGCGCAATGCTTGCAGCGTTTTGCCAACACATAGCTTTGAAGATGCTCAGGTATAAATTGAAACGTAAATAGAAGGTACAGTCTTTTTTACACACAACCGGCCGGAGAATTCTTTCGTATCTGAAAGCCTTCTCCGGCCGGTTATATTCAAGTACGGTCAACCGCTCCGGTACCTGTACTGTTCCGTTACGGTTTTCCCGTCTTATTTTCCATACTTCTCAATCAGCTCACCTGCTACCGTATCACCCATTTCCCGGGCTTTCTGCAAATGCGCCAATCCTTCTTTCTTCTTTCCGTGCTGCAGTTTCGCATATCCCAGCATACGGTAAGTCGAAGCCTCGTCCGGGTTCAGCGTCAATGCCTTCTCCAGTGCCTGGATGGCTTCTTCCAAACGGTTCAGACGCAGATGGATACCCCCTTTCTCTGCCCAATAACCGGCATTCGAAGGATCCATTTCAATGGCCTTGTTGATGTCATTGATGGCCTGCTGATACATTCTGCACTGCATTTCCGCCTGTTCACGGATCAGATAGAATTCGGCAGATACCCGTCCCATCATCGCATCATGGAAAAGATTATAATCGATGACTGCCTCCCGGTACATCTTACTATCCAGCTTCAGTCGCGCTCTCTCATAAATGTAAGGAGCCGCTTCCTGCCCGTAGGGTTGCTTGTAGGTATTAACGGCACTGTCCAGCAAGGCAATCACCTCTTTCTTGTCGCTGCCTTCTGTCAGTTCCTTGGCCTTTGCCGCTGCATAATAGCTCGCAGCAGAAGCCAGGTTGCTCTTGTTCACCTGCTCGTAAGCTCCATAAGCCTCCGGATATTTCTGCATGGCAAAATAGATATCTCCCTGCAGCTGGTAATAAATCGGTTCCTGAGCCACTTCCAATGCCTGGTTCACTTCCGAGAGCGCCCGTTCATAGTCCCATCCTTTCTGACGCTTGTCCGCTTCAGTATTCACCACATACGAGTGAATCAGTTTGGCAATCTGGTAATGTGCCTCATCCTTCTTGGCACTGACCTCTTCCGCCTTCTTGATGTCCTCTTCTGCCAGCGCTACATCCGCTTCTGCACCCGTATTGATGTAATACGTTGCACGACGGATATATCCTTCCATGTTCTGCGGATACTGACCAATGAAATCATTCAGCAAATTCAGGTAATCTTCCGCCTTCAACTGCGAAGAAGCCATATACAGATACACCAACGCCTGTGACTCGTCTTCCGGCAGCCCCTTCTTGATTCCGATGGTATTCAGCGTATAATCATTGAATGACAAAGCCGAAATGCTCAGCGCAGCCGCATAATCCACACCGATGGCATAACTTTCTTTTCCGTCTTTATCCGTGCTTTTCTGCATCAGTCCCAGCACCTCACCTCCGGCATTCATCACCGGACAGCTCACCGATTTGTCCGTAGCCTGCAGATTCAGTGTATAATACAACGACTGGTTGCCGATGCTGTCCACCTTTGCCACCGTACCGCTCAGACCCGCTTCCGCCTTCTGGGTAGCGTAGGGGAGCAGGTAGACCGTTTCGCCCTTGCTCACACCCGTCGGAGCCATGGTCAGCGCCACAATCTTCTTGTCGGCCACTGTCTTGAACTTGATTACATCGTACATGTCATTCGCTCCCATGATGTAGCGCACGGACAATTCCTTGCCGTCGGCCGTAATGACTACTGCATGATCCGCACCCTTAAAGAGTGAATAATCCGAAACAGCCGTTCCGTTCTCATCGATATAAAAGCCGTTTCCGGTATTCAGGATCTTATTGTCGGCCGTATAGGTGATTACAGAGAATACCGCCTTGCGAGCCTTGTTGGCCCATTTGGGAAGTCCCTGAGCCATCCCCGTATGAAAAAGCATCCCGCAAGCCAGTATACAGATTATTTTCTTCATGATTCCATTAATTTAAATACATCCTACCTTTATTTTTCTTCGGAGAAGCCGCGCTGCTTCACCGCCTCATAAATCAAGATTCCCGCAGCCACCGATACGTTCAGTGACTCGATGTTTCCGAACAGCGGAATCTTGATCCACTCGTCGCAAAGTGCCAGGTGCTCATAAGGCACTCCCGTATCTTCCGCACCCATGATGATGCAGGTAGGATCGGTGTAACAAGCCTTGGTATAGTCGTAGTCTCCCTTTTCCGTAGCCGCTACAATCTTGAAGCCGCAATCCTTCAGGTACTTGATGGTCTGCGTCAGGTTGCTCTCACGGCATACCGGCAGCGTGTGCAGGGCACCGGCCGAAGTCTTGATGGCATCCGCATTCACGCTCACGCTGTTCTTCGAAGGAATCACAATGGCATCGACTCCGGCACACTCGCATGTACGCGCGATGGCACCGAAGTTGCGCACGTCGGTCACCCCGTCGAGCATGATGAGCAACGGATTCTTTCCCTGTTCGAAAAGATAGGGAACGATGTCTTCCGTCCGCTGATAGGCAATGGGAGAGATGAAAGCCACGACTCCCTGATGATTCTTCTTCGTAATGCGGTTCAGGCGTTCCACCGGTACACGCTGCACCGGAATAAACGTATCCTTCAGTACGGCAAAAAGCTCTTTCGACAAATCGCTCTGAATATCCTTCTTCACCAGTACCTTGTCGATTTCCTTTCCGGCCTGTACCGCTTCAATCACGGCTCTGACGCCAAATATCATTTCATTTTTCTCAAACATATCACTTTCTTAATTTGTCATTTATACTTATTTCTCTAGCCCCAGCAGCACCCTTGCATTGTTGAGTGCCGCCTCAGTCAGTGTCGTACCGCTCAGCATGTTGGCAATCTCCTTCACCCGTTCTTCCTTGTCCAGCAGACGGATGTGGCTGAGGGTACCGGTTTCCGTATCTTCCTTATATACCTTGTAGTGGGCAATTCCCCTGGCTGCAATCTGCGGCAGGTGTGTAATGCTGATGACCTGCCGGTTCTGTCGTCCCATGTCCTCCATTATCAGAGCCATCTTCTCGGCGATGGAACCGGAGACTCCGGTATCGATTTCATCGAAGATGATGGTCGGCAACTTCACCGCTCCGGCAATCATGGCCTTGAGCGAAAGCATCACACGCGCAATCTCACCGCCCGAAGCGATGGATGCCACATTCTGCAGCGTACCGTTCTTGTTGGCCGAGAACAGGAAGGTCACACTGTCCATTCCCTTGCTGTCGGGCTCTTTGCGGGCCGACATGTCGACGGCAAAACGTACGTTGGGCATTCCCAGTGGCACGAGCAGTGCCTGCATCTGTGCCTCGATGTAACGCGCGGCCTCCGATCTGACAGCAGTAAGGGCTGCGGCCTCTTTCAACACCTGTGCGTAGAGTTCCTCCTTCTGACGGTTCAGTGCCGCAATGCGGTCGTCGAACGAAGTAATCGCTTCCAGTTGCTCGCGGTACTTGTCGGTCAGTGCAATCAGCTCCTCCAGACTTTCCACCCGGTGCTTCTGCTGCAGGTTGTATATCAGGTTCAGCCGTTCGTTCACAAAATCCAGCCGTCCCGGATTGAACTCCACTTCTTCTTCCGCCACCGAGAAATCGTGTCCGATATCCTTCAGTTCGATGTAGCAGCTGTGAAGCCGTTCCCGCCATTCGTCAGCCTGCGGATACACCCGCGAAATGCCCTGCAGCGACTGGATACATTCCTTCACCATCGAAAGCGCTCCGTTTTCCTCCCCGTCAATCAGTTGTCCCGCACGGTACAGTCCCGCCTTGATTTCTTCGGCGTGACTGAGCACCTCCGCTTCCTGTTCCAGGGCAGTCAGTTCATCCTCTTTCAGTCCCGCATCCTCCAGTTGTTCCAACTGAAAACGGATGTAGTCCTCGTCCTGACGGCTCTTCTCTGCCTGCGCTATGAAATCCTCCAGTTCCCTGCACACCCCCTTGTAACGTCCGTAAAGTTCCTGGTAGCGGTTCAACAGGGCTTCGTCCTGAGCCAGGATGTCCAGGATATTCAACTGAAATCCTTCCTTGTTCAGCAACAGGTTCTGGTGCTGGCTGTGAATGTCAATCAGCTTTTCCCCCAGCAGTTTCATCTGCGTCAATGAAGCTGGCGTATCATTGATGAATGCCCGGCTCTTACCGCTGGCCGATACCTCCCGGCGCAGGATGCATTCCTCCGGATCAAACTCGATGTCATTGTCGGCAAAGAAACCCTCCATCCCGTAGTTGGCAATGTGAAACCTTGCCTCCACGATGCATTTCGAAGCCCCGTTCTTGATGGCCTTTACGTCCGCCCGCTGCCCCAGCAGCAGTCCGATGGCTCCCAGGATGATGGATTTTCCGGCACCCGTTTCTCCGGTAATGACAGAGAAGCCCGAAGTGAAACTGATATCGAGTTCGTCAATCAGCGCATAGTTACGTATGTAGATAGACTGCAACATATCTCTCCGATCTTGTCAAATTTCTTGTCAAAATAAGGAAACCAATTTATCGATAATGTCAGCGGCCACCTCCTGCTTGTTCTTCAGCGGGTAGGGGGTAGCTCCCTGCGGCTCGACAATCGTAATCTTGTTCGTATCGCAACGGAATCCGGCTCCCTTGTCGTTCAGCGAATTCAGTACGATGAAATCCAGGTTCTTGCGTGCCATCTTGTCCTGTGCATGCTTCAGCTCGTCATTGGTCTCAAGCGCAAAGCCCACCAGTTTCTGACCGTCACGCTTCATTCTTCCCAGTTCCGCAGCAATGTCGTGCGTCGGTTTCAGCCGCAGTACCAGATCTTCTTTTTCACGCTTGATCTTCGTGCCGGCCACCACCTCCGGAGTGAAATCGGCCACGGCCGCACAGAGAATGGCCGCATCTGCCTGCGGAAAAGCTTCAACCGAAGCCCGGTACATCTCTTCCGCACTTTCCACATCCACCCGGCGGATATTCGGATGCACGGCCTGCAGGTTCACCGGTCCGCTGACAAGAGTCACTTCCGCTCCACGTTCGGCACACACCTCGGCCAGGGCATATCCCATCTTTCCCGAAGAATAATTGCCGATGAAACGCACCGGATCGATTTTCTCATACGTCGGGCCCGCCGTAATCAGCACGCACTTTCCCTTCAGGTCTTCCTGCCGGCTGAAGAAGGCTTCCAGTACCTCGATGATTTTCTCCGGTTCTTCCATGCGTCCCTTTCCCACCAGGTGACTCGCAAGTTCCCCGGCAGCCGGTTCGATGATGTGATTGCCGTACGAACGCAGGATGTCCAGATTATGCTGGGTAGAAGGATGCGCAAACATGTCCAGGTCCATGGCAGGAGCCACAAACACCGGCGCCTTCATCGACAGGTAGGTTGTCACCAACATGTTGTCGGCCACTCCGTGTGCCATCTTTCCGATGGTAGAAGCCGTGGCCGGCGCAATGACCATCGCATCGGCCCACAGTCCCAGGTCGACATGACTGTGCCACGTTCCGTCGCGCTGCGAGAAAAACTCACTGATGACCGGCTTGCTGGTCAGCGCCGAAAGCGTAATCGGCGTAATGAACTCCTTTCCGGCCGGCGTAATCACAATCTGCACTTCCGCCCCCTTTTTGATCAATCCGCGGGTCAGCACCGCCGCTTTATAGGCTGCAATGCTTCCCGTAATTCCCAAAACAATTTTCTTTCCCTTCATCATACTCATTTCACCAGTCCGCTTCCGCGCAACCTGATTTTTGTCAATATGTTCTTTGTATTCAGTGTAAAGTCTCCGTTCAGAATCCAGCCGTAGTAGCCCGGATCACGCTGCAGTACCTCGCTGACCGGCATTCCCTTGTATTTTCCGAAATTGAAGACTTCCACTCCCTTTTCGTCGTATACGATGCGTCCCGCAAAGTCCACGTTCTTGCTGTACGTAGAATATTCCGACAGGAAGTCAATGCTGTTTTCCAGTACATCCGGATAATGGTCCAGCTGTGCCTTCAGCACCTCGTACGTAGCCCGGGTATCGGCTTCAGCAGTATGCGCATCCTCCAGGTTCTTGTTGCAGTAGAACTTATAGGCTGCCGAGAGGGTACGCTGTTCCAGTTTGTGGTAAATCACCTGCACGTCGACAAACTTTCTCTTTGTCAGGTCGATGTCGATGCCCGCTCTCAGGAATTCCTCCACCAGCACCGGCACGTCGAAACGGTTGGAGTTGAAGCCGGCGATGTCCGCTCCCTCGATATCCCGTGCGATGTCCTTGGCCACCTCCTTGAACGTCGGACAGTCGGCCACATCCTCGTCGTGGATGCCATGAATGGCTGTAGAAGCCTCAGGAATATGCATTTCCGGATTGATGCGCAGCGTCTTGCTCTCCTCGTTACCGTTAGGATACACCTTCAGGTAACAGATTTCCACGATCCGGTCAGTATTTATGTTGGTTCCGGTAGTCTCCAGATCGAAAAACACTATCGGATTCTTTAAATTCAGTTTCATACAGTTTGAAGTTGGTTACAAATTAAAAATCAGCCACGTCCTTCCGGGCGTGGCCCTGCGCGAATCAGTCATTCAGCATCATCGGCATCAGCAGCATCAGCAGGTCTTCGTTCTCTTCCTGTTCTTCAGGAACGATGACTCCCGCACGCGACGGATCGGCCAGCTCGATGACAATGTTCTGCGAAGCGATATTGTTCAGGATATCGATCAGGAAAGAAGACTTGAAGCCGATGCTCATGTCGTTTCCGTCGTACTGGCAACTGATGGTTTCGACTGCCGAAGTAGAGAAGTCGATGTCCTGTGCCGAGATTTTCATGGCATTTTCCGACAGACTCAGTTTGATCAGACTGCTTGCCTGAGAAGAGAATACCGATACACGGCGCAGCGCACTGATAAAGAGGGCGCGGTCGATGGTTGCCTTGTGCGGGTTGTTCTGCGGAATCACCGAGTTGTAGTTCGGATAACGTCCTTCAATCAGGCGGCACACCATCCGGTAATTCTCCAGCGTAAAGACCGCATTACGGTCGTCGAAACCGATCTGCACGTCTCCCTGTTCCTTCGGAAGCAGGTTCTTGAGCAGGTTGGCCGGTTTTTTCGGCAGGATGAAAGCCGCCTTCTCGCTGCCCTGTGTGGCAAAGCTTCTGCAGCGCACCAGCTTGTGGCCGTCGGAAGCCACGAGAGTCAGGTCTTCTGTCGTAATGTCAAAATAAATACCGTTCATTACCGGACGCAGCTCGTCATCGGCCGTAGCAAAAATGCTGCGGTTGATACCCGACATCAGGATATCCGAAGGAATGGTTACCTGCACCGCATTCTGTCCCAGTTCCTGTGCCTGCGGATACTCCATGGCATTCTGTCCCATCAGGCTGTACTGTCCGTTCAGGTATTCCACCTTGATTTCCAGGTTGTCGGCAATGTGGAAATTCAGCGGCTGTTCCGGGATTTCTTTCAATGCTTCCAGCAATGTCTTCGATGAAACCGCCAGCCGGCCTTCTCCCTCATACTCATTTACCTCGATCGAAGTCGACAAAGTTGTCTCGTTGTCCGAAGCGGTCATATGCAACGTTCCATCCACCAGTTCCAACAGGAAACAATCCAGGATAGGAAGCGAATTCTTTGAATTGATTACGCGGCTGATAGCCTGCAAATGGCTGAACAAAGCTGTGCTTGAAATTGTAAATCTCATGGTTTTTATCTGTTAATAGTTTATTTTTTGCTTTTATTTCGAATGACTTATTTAACTGCCAAAGTTACGAAAAGATTGCATAAGCATCGTAAAAAAGAAGATAAAAAATTAGTTTACTTCTCTAGAAAAATGTAATTTCGTGACCGAATTAAAAAAGTTTGATATGGAATTAGCTGGAAAAGTGATAGCAGTGCTTGAGCCACGGGGCGGCGTGTCCAAGAGTGGCAATCAGTGGAAAGTGCAAGAGTATGTAATTGAGACTCACGATCAGTATCCGCGCCGGATGTGTTTTGACGTGTTTGGAGAAGATAAGATTCAGCAGTTTAACATCCAGGTAGGTGAGGAGCTGAACGTATCGTTCGACATCGATGCCCGTGAATGGCAGGGACGCTGGTTCAACAGTATCCGTGCGTGGAAGGTGGAACGCGTGAATGCGGCTGCCGATGCGGTGCCTCCGATGGGTGCACCCTTCCCGCCGCTGAATGCAGCTCCGGTAGACTTTGCTGCTTCCGACGAGAAGGACGACCTGCCGTTCTAAGCCGGACACTGTGTGAGATAAAAAAGGCGACGTCTGTGTGGAATCTGAATTCCGAAGGCAGACGTCGCTTTTTTTATGCCCGGCTCTCAGTTTCATTCCGGTTTTTCCGGATCTGGCTGTCCGCTGAGACACGGATTTTCTTTCGTTCGAGCGGAAACTGCCGTCTGAAATTCCAGTTTCTTTATCCGTTTTTCCAGGCAACAAGGTGTTTTTTGCTGCGCATAATGAAGGATGCGGCAAAAACTCGCCATGTTTTCTGAAAAGGTGACGGTCTTTTTGAAAAATCTCGCTGCCTTTTGTTCATTCCTTCTTCATGCGTTTTACCGGGTTTATTTATATTTTCCTCCGCCTTACATTGTCCTTTTGCATCAGCTGTGCCTCCCCTGTGTAACGGACTTCATTGCTGGATTTCCCCATCGGCCACTTTAGCTGCTGCCGCAAAGGAAAAGGGGCGTGAAGCCGGAGTAGGATACTCCACTTCACACCCCTTCGCGTCTGTACGGTGAATCCGGCCGCCAGGGCCGGATTCAGGTATGTTTTTATGAATTCATGCTCATCAGGAACTCTTCGTTGTCCTTGGTCTTTTCCAGACGGTCCTTCACAAAGTCCATGGCTTCGATCGGGTTCATGTCGGCCAGGTACTTGCGCAGGATCCACATGCGGTCCAGTGTCGTCTTGTCGAGCAGCAGGTCGTCGCGACGGGTACTTGAAGCCGTGATGTTGACTGCCGGGAAGATACGCTTGTTGCTCAGGTTGCGGTCGAGCTGCAACTCCATGTTACCCGTACCCTTGAATTCTTCGAAGATAACCTCATCCATCTTCGAACCGGTATCAATCAGTGCAGTAGCGATGATGGTGAGCGATCCGCCTCCTTCAATGTTACGTGCCGCACCGAAGAAACGTTTCGGCTTGTGAAGCGCGTTGGCATCCACACCTCCCGAAAGCACCTTGCCCGATGCCGGAGATACGGTGTTGTAAGCACGTGCCAGACGGGTGATAGAGTCGAGGAAGATGACTACATCGTGTCCGCATTCCACCATACGCTTGGCTTTTTCAAGTACGATACCCGCAATCTTGACATGGCGTTCTGCCGGTTCGTCGAAGGTAGAAGCAATCACTTCGGCCTTGACGCTGCGTGCCATGTCGGTCACTTCTTCCGGACGCTCGTCGATGAGCAGCATAATCATATATACTTCCGGATGATTTTCGGCAATGGCGTTGGCGATGTCCTTCATCAGGATGGTCTTACCGGTCTTGGGCTGTGCCACGATCAGTGCACGCTGTCCCTTACCAATCGGTGAGAACAGGTCGACTACGCGGGCAGACAGATTGTCATTATATCCTTTGCAAAGTTTGAACTTTTCATCGGGGAACAACGGAGTCAGATGGTCGAACGAGATACGGTCGCGTACCAGTTCCGGGTTCAGTCCGTTAATCTTGGATACTTTCACCAGCGGGAAGTATTTTTCACCTTCCTTCGGCGGACGGATGATTCCTTCTACCACGTCTCCGGTTTTCAGTCCGAACAGCTTAATCTGCGACTGAGAGACGTAGATATCATCGGGGGAAGACAGGTAGTTGTAATCGGAAGAACGGAGGAAGCCGTAACCGTCGGGCATGATTTCGAGTACGCCTACGCCCTGAAGAATGTCATCGAATTCGTAAGGCTTCTCTACCGGTTTGGCCGGTACTTCTTCTACCGGAGCAGGAGCAGGGAGTGCGGCCGGTACTACAGCAGACACGTTGGCCTGTGCCTGAGCGGCAGCTGCCTGCCCCGCATTGTTGCCGACACCGTTGGCATTATTATTATTGTTGTTCTTGTTGAACTTCTGCTGACGGTTCTGGAAACGGTTGTTCTGTTTGGCATTGTCCTTTTTTGCAGCAGGAGCCGGAGCTTCCATTTTGGTTGCTTCAAATTTACCCAGCAGTTCAGAAGGAAGTTCAAATTTTTCAGAAGGCAAATCTTCGATAGGAATGAAGTCGTCACCGCTGCTCAGGTCGAGAGGAGGAAGTTCCATGTCATCTTCTACAGGAGCCGGAATTGGTGCAACAGGTTTGTTTTCTGTGCTCTTACGGGCAGTTTTCTTAGCTTTCGGAGTCTCGTTCTTGACCGCTTCATTGTCGGCATTTTCTCCGCTCTTGCCGGCTGGTTTCCGTCCTCTTTTAGCTTTTGGCTTTTCTTCGGCAACGACCGGTGCGCTTTCAGTGGCAGGCTTTTCATTTTCTACAACCGCTGCTGCAGCCGGTTCGGCTGTCTGAGAAGCATCATCCTTGAAAAGAGGGGCAGGCGAAGGCAATGGCGGTGTCTTGGCCTCCAGTTTCTGTGCCTTGTCTTTGGTAGCCGTATAAACTTTGTCTCCTTCTTTCTTTACGCTGATACGCGAGCGCTTGCGTGGCTGCTGGCCATCCTGCTTTTCTTCTTTTGATTTGGCGGTTGCCACTTTCTTGGTAGCACCTACAATAGCCTGTTCGTCCAAAATGCGGTAAACCAGTTCTTCCTTTTTCAGGGAGCTGACTTTCTTCAATCCCAACTCTTTGGCGATTTCCTGCAATTCGGACAAGTCTTTGTCGTTTAATTGAATAATGTTATACATATAAAAGTGTGTAATGATATTGCAACTTGTCAGAGGACCTCTGCACATGACTTGGCACATGCAGGTTTGAGTGAAAACATCCGTTCTGACAATTACAGCTTAAAATAATTAATCGTGATTAGTTAAATTTCAATAGGATAAACAATGGATGGAGTCATGGATGATGTTCCAGGCCCATTGTTACAGAGACAAAAGTAGATATTTTTCGTCATATATTCTAATAAAAATCGCTTTTTTTTCATTCTGATAATGATTTATTGGCAGAAATGCCTTAATTTAGCATTGAAAATTAAACTTTACATTTTTAAAAGACGGAATTTTATGAAAAAAGTTATTTTTACAGAAAAGGCACCGGCCGCTATCGGTCCGTACAGTCAGGCTATTGAAGCAAACGGTATGGTATTTCTTTCCGGTCAGCTTCCGGTAGATCCGGCAACCGGCGAATTTGCTCCGGGTGGAGTAGCCGAACAGACTACTCAGTCGTTTGAAAACATCAAGAGCATTTTGGCGGAAGCAGGACTGACAACAGCCAACATTGTGAAAACCACTGTCTTTCTGGCCGATATGTCACTGTTCGCTGAAATGAATGCGGTGTATGCCACTTATTTCGAAGGCGATTTCCCGGCACGTTCGGCAGTAGCCGTAAAAGCGTTGCCGAAGGGTGCGCTCGTAGAGATTGAATGTATCGCTGTACGTTAATGCGGTGCACAGCCCGTCCCTTCCGGGGCAGGCTGTGCGTTTTCTCATTACAGTGAATTAATGAATCCGGAGGCAGGGAAAGAGGTACTGTTCCGGAGGAAACAAACTAGAGGGCTGAAGATGAAATTTTCGCAGATTAATTGGAACTGGAAACTGAAAGGGAGCCTGCTGGCAGGGTGCATGGTCATCACTTCAGCTATTTATATGTATCGTTACGAGGGCTTCAGTTCCGGCTTTGAGTTTACTGACGAGCTGGGCGGAAATCTGTTTCCGGTGGCACTGATTTCAACGGCTACCACGGATGCCAATCTGCTGGTTCCTGCCGAAGGGACCGATTACATCGGCAATCCGAAGTCGTGTATCGGAATCAGGGTAAAGAATACCTATAAGAACAGTAAACTGAGGATAGAGGTGGCTGAATCGCCTTTTTTCGCCCGTTCGGTATCGGAGTTCATCCTGCCGGAAAGCGGAAAGGAGTATGTGATTTATCCGGATATTATCTGGGATTACAATGCGTTGCGCGAGAACGAACAGCCCTGTCCGGTGACGGTGTCCATTCAGGCGTCACTGAACAAGAAGGAGCTGGGAAACAGCATGCATACGTACTCGATGCGGAGCGTGAACGAGTGTCTGCTGGGATACATCGACAGCAAGATGAAATTCCACGATACGGGTGATTTCTTTGCGGCTTATGTGAACGAGGATAATCCTCAGATCGACCTGATTCTGCGTGAGGCACTGAATGCACGGATTGTGAACCGCTTCTGGGGGTATCAGAGCAAGGATCCGAAGGTGGTGGACAAGCAGGTGTATGCGCTGTGGTATGTGCTGCAGAAAAGGGGCTTTAAATACAGTTCCATCAGCAACAGCAGTCTTTCTTCGAACGTGGTCTTTGCCCAGAGGGTACGGACTTTCGATGATGCGCTGGCCTCGGCACAGATCAACTGTGTGGACGGAAGTGTGTTGTTTGCGTCTTTGCTGAAAGCCATTAACATCAATCCGATTCTGGTCCGCATTCCCGGACACATGTTTGTGGGGTATTATACCGACCGGATGCACAAGAAGATTCATTTTCTGGAGACGTCGATGATCGGGGATGTCAATCTGAACGACTTTTTCCCGGAGGAGAAGCTTGATTCGACCATGGAGGGAAAGTCGCAGGAAAGTATCTCGCTCCTGTTGTTCGAGAAATCGAAGGAGTATGCGACGCGTATTTACAACGAGAATGAAAAGCTGATTCATTCGGGCAAAGTGAACTATACGTTCCTGGAGATTGACAAGGTAATCCGGACGTCCATTCAGCCTATCGGGAAATAAGTGGAGTATGGAACTGATTTATTTATATCACAGCGGATTTGCCCTGCTGGGCGAAGGATATACACTGGTGGTCGATTATTTTGAGGATTCGGAATCGGCGACCAATGGGATATGGCACCGCGAACTGCTGCACCGGCCGGGACGGCTGTATGTACTGTCGAGCCATTCGCACGCCGACCATTTCAATCCGGAGATATTGAAGTGGAAAGCGGAAAGGCCGGATGTGGTGTTTGTCTTTTCCAGGGACATCTGCCAGCTGAAAGGACTGGCGGGCATAGAGGCTGTGTACCTGGATAAGGGGGAGGTGTACGAGGATGACCTGCTGCGTGTACGGGCCTTCGGCTCTACGGATATCGGGATTTCTTTTCTGATGGAGATGGAAGGCAAGAAGGTGTTCCATGCGGGCGACCTGAACAACTGGCACTGGATGGATGAAAGTGAGGAAAGTGAATGGAGGGGCTATGAGCGCCATTTCCTGCAGGAGCTGGCAACACTTTCGGCAGTGGTTGAGCGACTGGATGTGGTTATGTTTCCTGTCGATCCGCGGCTGGGACGTGAATACATGCGGGGACCGCGGCAGTTTATCGGACAGATACCGACCGGAAAGTTTGTGCCGATGCATTTCGACGAGGCGTATGACCTGGCCAATGCGTTTGAAAAAGATTGCCGTGCGCACGGCACAGTATTCCTGGGCATTACCCGACGGGGGCAACGGATGATTATATAGAACCAACCTAACAAACAGAATAACTAATATGCAAGTAAAAGGAAGATTTGACCATTTCAATATCAACGTGACCGATCTGAACAGGAGTATCGAATTTTATGAAAAGGCACTGGGGCTGCACGAAACACACCGTAAGGAGGCTGCCGACGGTTCTTTTATTCTGGTATATCTGTCGGACGGATGTACGGGCTTTTCATTGGAGCTGACCTGGCTCAGAGATCATGTGGGTCCTTATGAACTGGGAGAGAATGAAAGTCATCTTTGTCTGCGCGTGGAAGGCGACTACGATGAGGTACGCAAGTTCCACAAGGAGATGGGATGCGTATGTTTCGAGAATGAAAAGATGGGACTGTACTTTATCAATGATCCGGATGACTACTGGATTGAAATTTTGCCGGTAAAGTAATTTTTCCCTAGTGTGACACCATAAAATTTTATTGACATGATGAAATATATTTCTCCGGGCTCCTGGTTTGCTTTGGAATATCCGAAGGGATGGGGAGAGTTTGAAGACGAAGAAAACAGCTTTCTGTTTTATAATCCGAACAAATGGAGCGGCAATTTCCGTATCTCGGCGTATCTGGGCGAGGACCGTCATTATGCGGCTGCGTGTATCGATGAGGAACTGAAAGGTAACGGAGGGGCGCGCCGGGTAAAGGTCGGCAACTGGGATTGTGCGTATCTTACTGAGAGTTTTCAGGAGAACAATACGTGGTATACTTCTCATATCTGGATTACCGGAAAGGGCAGTGTGTCAGTGGAATGTTCCTTTACCGTTCCGAAAGGTGAAAGTCCGAAGGAAGGGGAGATGATTGTCCGCTCGCTGCAGGTCCGCACTCCGGACGAGAAGCCTTGGAAAGAGGTGATTCCGGTCCGCATTCTGGAAATCAATGTCATCAACGAATCTTACGACTGGGCGGTAACTACCCTGAAAAAGCAGTTGACGAAAGACTTTACAGCTTCGGAAAAAGATATTGACAACCTGCAGAAGGTGGTCGACAGCGGCAAGTTCAACAAGAACCAGCGGTCGGCATGGGAGAGCTTTGGTATTGCTTTCGGAACCATTCTGGTAAATGAAATGGACGGAATGGAATGGGTGACTGTCATCGACGGGACCAAGGAATTTCCGGCATTGCACTTTGCGGATTCTTCACTGATGGTGTATCCGATGTCGCTGATCTGGAACAAGGTACGCAACGGGGAGAAGGTAAACCTGAAAGAGGAGTTTGAGAGAATCAAGGCGGAAGTCGAAAAGATTTTATAATCCCCCGAAGGGATAAACATAACTGACAATCAATAGACATGAATCCATATTTACAAGTAGAAAATCTGACTAAGTCATTCGGCGATTTGGTACTGTTCGAGCAGATTTCGTTCGGAATCGCGGAGGGACAGCGCATCGGATTGATTGCCAAAAACGGTTCGGGAAAAACGACCTTGCTGAATATCTTGTCGGGCAAGGAGGGATACGACGAAGGGAAAATCACCTTCCGGAAGGACCTGCGGGTGGGATACCTGGAGCAGAGTCCGTACTATCCGGAGGACCTGACGGTCATGGAGGCTTGCTTCTATCATGGCAACAGTACCGTGCAGCTGATCAAGGAGTATGAGCGCTGTATGGAGACTCCCGGTAATCCGGGGCTGGAGGATTTGCTGGCACGGATGGAGCATGAAAAGGCATGGGACTATGAGCGTAAGGCGAAACAGATTCTCTCGCAGTTGAAGATCAGGGATTTCGACCAGCCTATCCGGCAGTTGTCGGGAGGACAGCTGAAGCGTGTGGCACTGGCGAACGTGCTGATTACTGAGCCGGACCTGCTGATTCTGGATGAGCCGACGAACCACCTCGACCTGGACATGACGGAATGGCTGGAAGAATATCTCAATCAAGGAAGCCTGAGTCTGCTGATGGTGACGCACGACCGGTATTTCCTGGACCGGGTATGTTCGGAGATTATCGAAATCGACAACAAGCAGATTTATTCGTATAAGGGAAATTACAGTTACTACCTGGAGAAACGACAGGAGCGGATTGATGCGACGAATGCGGAGATTGCGCGTGCCAACAACCTGTATCGTACGGAACTGGAATGGATGCGGCGAATGCCTCAGGCCAGAGGACATAAGGCGCGCTACCGGGAAGAGGCGTTTTACGACCTGGAGAAGGTGGCGAAGCAGCGGATGTACGACCAGCAGGTACAACTGGATGTGAAGGCGGCATATATCGGTTCCAAGATTTTCGAAGCGGACCATCTGTATAAGAGTTTTGGCGACCTGAAGATTCTGGAGGATTTCTCTTACATCTTCTCGCGCTACGAAAAGATGGGTATCGTGGGAAACAACGGAACGGGTAAATCGACGTTCATCAAGATTCTGATGGGACTGGAGAAACCGGATAAGGGTACCTTGGATATCGGTGAGACGGTCCGGTTCGGATATTACTCGCAGGAGGGACTGCAGTTTGACGAGCAGATGAAGGTCATCGACGTGATTACGGACATTGCAGAGGTCATCGAACTTGGCAACGGCAAGCGTCTGACGGCTTCGCAGTTCCTGCAGCATTTCCTGTTTACTCCGGAAACCCAGCACAGCTACGTGTATAAGTTGAGCGGAGGAGAACGGAGACGGTTGTACCTGTGTACGGTACTGATGCGTAATCCGAACTTCCTGGTACTCGACGAGCCTACGAACGACCTGGATATCGTGACGTTGCAGGTGCTGGAAGAGTATCTGCAGCACTTCAAGGGATGTGTCATTGTGGTGAGCCACGACCGCTATTTCATGGATAAGGTAGTGGACCATCTGCTGGTGTTCAAAGGACAGGGTGACATCCGTGACTTCCCGGGCAATTACTCGAACTACCGTGAATGGAAGTTGGCTAAGGCTGAACACGACAAGGAAGCGGCTAAGCCGAAAGAAGAAAAGACGCAGAAGGTGCGCATGAACGACAAGCGGAAGCTGACTTATAAGGAAAAACAGGAGTTTGAGCAGTTGGAAAAAGATATTGCAGGACTGGAGGCTGAGAAGAAAGGTATCGAAGAAGCCTTGTGCAGCGGTACGCTCAGCGTAGAGGAACTGACAGAGAAATCCAAGCGCTTGCCTGAACTGGAAAATGAGTTGGACGAAAAGACCATGCGCTGGCTCGAGTTAAGCGAAATAGAAGGGTAAGTGAGGAAAGGGGCGAACGGGCTTGCAGGCTCATAAGCCGTATCTGACGAGCCATAATAAAAAATAAATCCATGCGGTATGTGGGGAAATTCCGGTACCGCATGGATTTATCTTTTTTATCAGGCTTTTTTCTTTCTCCTGAATTTCTGGAATTTTCCTTTGGATGACTTCTTTTCGGTGCGGGGGGCATAAGCCGGAGCTTCTCCTAATTCTGCCGGAACCGGAATCTTGTAGATGTCTTTTTCCAGGAAAGATTCAATCTGCTTGAACTTGGTCTGTTCCGTCTCACTGACGAAAGTGATGGCACAACCGTCGTGGTTGGCACGTGCCGTACGACCGATACGGTGTACATAGTCCTCGCAGTCGTGAGGAACGTCATAGTTGATGACCAGACGGATATCATCGATATCAATTCCTCTCGCCACAATGTCGGTGGCTACCAGCATGTTGATTCTTCCGTTGCGGAATTCGTGCATGATGGCGTTACGCTGGTTCTGTTCCAGGTCGGAATGCATTTCTCCGACATTCAGATTCAGACGTCTCAGTGATTTTGTGACCTCCTTGACCTTTTGCTTGGAAGAAGCGAAAATGATGACACGTTCCGGTTGCTGCACCTTGAACAAATCTTCGATGATTCTCAGTTTCTGAGCCTCGTAACACACGTAAGCCGCCTGGATGATTTTCTCTGCCGGCTTGGATACCGCAAGTTTCACTTCTGCCGGATCATGCAGGATCTTTTTGGCCAGCTGCTGGATCTTGGCAGGCATGGTGGCAGAGAACATGATGGTCTGCCGGTTCTCAGGCAGATACTTCACAATCTGCATGATGTCGTCTGCAAATCCCATATCGAGCATACGGTCGGCTTCGTCCAATATAAAAAAGGAGACTTTGGAAAGATCAACGTAGCCCAGACTCAAGTGACTGATGAGCCGGCCGGGAGTCGCTATCACCACATCTGCTCCCAATGTCAGCCCTTTCTTCTCCTGTTCGAAGCGTACCCCGTCGTTACCTCCATAAATGGCTACGCTCGAAACCGGCATGAAATACGAGAATCCCTCCATCTGCTGGTCAATCTGCTGTGCCAGTTCCCGGGTAGGGGACATGATCACACAGTTGATGGAATCGGCGGGATAACCTCCTTTGCTGAGCTGATTGATTACCGGAAGAAGATAAGCAGCGGTCTTGCCGGTACCTGTCTGTGCCACTCCAATCAAATCTCTCCCCTCCAACAACACAGGTATGGTATGCTCCTGCACAGGAGTACACTCCTGAAAATTCATGGCATCAAGTGCACATAATACACTGTCTTCCAAATTCAGTTCCGAAAACTTCATATCTTATATCTACACTTAGTACTTGATTATTTTATATTATCTATTTGCCCTCTCATCCAGATACGAATCTTTAAATCCCAGGAAATAAAGTACGCCGTCCAGACCGATGGTATTGATGGCCTGACGGGCGGTTTCCTTTACTTTCGGTTTGGCATGAAAGGCAATACCCAGACCGGCCGCAGAGAGCATCGGGAGGTCGTTGGCACCGTCACCGACGGCAATGGTCTGCGCAATATCCACATTCTCTACCTGGGCCAGCAACTGCAGCAGTTCGGCTTTCCGCTTACCGTCGACAATGTCTCCCAGGTAGCGTCCGGTCAGTTTTCCGTCAACAATTTCCAGTTGATTGGCATACACATAGTCAATACCGAACTTCTCCTTGAGGTAATTGCCAAAATAAGTGAAACCACCCGAAAGAATCGCAATCTTATACCCATATTTCTTCAGTACGTACATCAGTCGCTCCACACCTTCGGTAATGGGCAGGTTCTCGGCAATGTCTTTCATGACCGACTCATCCAGTCCTTTCAGCAGTGCCACACGCTCTCTGAAACTCTCGCTGAAGTCAATCTCACCCCGCATGGCACGTTCCGTAATCCTTTTTACTTCAGCTCCCACACCGGCACGTTCTGCCAGTTCGTCAATTACCTCTGTCTCAATCAATGTGGAATCCATATCAAAACAGATCAGCCGTCGCATCCGTCGGTACATGGTATCCTGCTGGAACGAGAAATCCATTCCCAGAGCGGTACTGAGCGCCATCAAGTCGCCCTGCAGTTTCTCCTTGTCTTTGGGAGTACCCCGAACGGAGAACTCAATGCAGGCCCTTACGTTTGCCTTGTTGCCTTCCAGCGGGACACGTCCGGTCAGACGACGGATGGCATCGATATTCAGCTCCTGTTCGGCCAGCACCTTGGTAGCCGCAGCAATCTGCTGGGCCGTAAGTTTTCTTCCCAGCAAGGTCAGAATATAGCGGTTCTTGCCCTGCATGCTTACCCATTCATTGTATTCATCTTTTGTAATCGGATAAAAACGGATATTGATACCCAACTCCGAGGCCTTGAACAGCAGTTCTTTCATGACATTGCCGGAATCCGATTCCTGACACTGGAAGAGGATACCCAAAGAAAGGGTACTGTGAATGTCTGCCTGTCCGATATCCAGGATGTCTACTTCGTAGCGCGACAATATTTCGGTAATCGAAGCAGTCAGTCCGGGCCGGTCCAGACCACTGATCCGTATTAATATAAGTTCTGTTTCCATCATTGTTCTATCTCACACATATTTCTTACAAAGATAGCGCTTTTAAATTAACAGGGGCATTCAGGACTGCCCAAATTTTGTTTCAAGGGGCAGAAGATTTCAGAAACCGATGGCTAAAAAAGCCTTTAAAGGCAATAAATATGTTGAAAAACATAAAAAATTAGCCAAAGAGGGTACATCTAAGAAAAAAAGCAGTATATTTGCATCCGATTTCTCACTGATAACAAATACTGCTTGCAGTATAAAGGTAATGTTCCGGGTAGAAATCACTGCACACAAGGACAGTCCCGGATAGTATTAACTAAAATCAAATTACATGATTAAAAATGTAAAATGGTTTTTTGTTGTATTAGTATTCAGTTCCTTTATTTCTCTTTCATTCAGTGAAGAGAAAGTAACTCTTACAGAAAAGCAACCGGCGGTTGGTGACGTGATACCTTCCCTGCAGTTCTGTAATTCAACGCAGTCGCTCAATCTGCAGAAATCCGACAACGGATACACTTTATTGAGCTTTTGGGCCAGCTATGATGCTGTTTCCAGAGAGAACAATGCATCCTTAGCCTATTTTGCGGAAAAGACTGACCGCATCAATCTGGTATCAGTCTCTTTTGACCGTTATACTTCGGTATTTCGGGCTGCGGTCAAAAAGGATCATTTGCCCGAAGACAAATGTTATGTCGAAACCGGAGAGGAGCAATCGGAGATTTACCGTCAGTTCGGACTCTCCAACGGTTTTGGAAACTATTTATTGGACGACAAAGGAGTAATCATTGCTCAGAACGTCACAATAAATGATTTGGCTTCTTTTCTGAAATAATCGTTTTACTACGATACGGAAAAGAACTCATCGAAAGAAGAAAATTGAATACAACAAAAAGCAAAAAAGAATTATTTCCGAATAATTCTTTTTTTTGTATCTGTACCTAACCTCCATTCTTTTGGCCACTATGTACTGTGCTGTACCAAGAACGGTGTCATCAAGGAGACATTGTTCGTACAGTATTCACGTTCGCACCAGAACGGAGTGAACCTTTCCTGTCTGCTTCTTCAACCAATCCATCAGGTAACGGAAATCCGGGTTCCTCGCTGGCAGTCTGATACATGCCCGGACTGTCTGACAATCACTGATTATCAATCATATTTTCTGAAAGAAAGGAAAAATAAAAACCGCCATTGATGAATTCCAGGCATTTCCAAACGGTGTTATCACGCGTTTGAATCCGTCTGATTCCATCAATGGCGGTTCAATCATATCGGGTTCTCCGGTTAGGCTATTTCAGATTACCGGCCGGAGAAAAAGCATCCGAAACGTATACTTATCAGATCATCTCTACGCTTCGTTTTACGAAGTTAGTCAGCGCTTCACCTTTCAGCATGTTATTCTGCAGCAAGGCAAGGTCAATCAGCTGATGTACCTTGTTATTGCCTGCAGCATATGTGCCGACAATATCTTTCTTCAGGTTGTTCTGCGCTTCAATCTTCTTGTTCAGATCCTGGAGCTTGTCTTTGTCTGCAGCCGGAATTTCTTCCTCCTTCTTGCCAGCGTTAGCCTTGTCCATTTCTGCTTTTTCAAGATTCAGCATTGCAAGCTCTGATTCAACCGGAACCAGTTTCTCTGCACAAGCCGATTCTGCATCTGCCAGAATTTCTTTTACCAGACGGTGGTCGCTGTTCAATACCAGACTGAACATGTCAGGCATTTCTCCATAGAAGCTCATTCCCGGCTGGATGCTTGCCATTTCTTTCATACGGCGCATGTATTCGGCCTGTGTGATGACAATTGGGGCCAAAGCTTCACCCATCGCCTGGATTTCCACATGGAATTCTGTCTTTTCCAACTTCGGCAACTGTCCGCTGAAGATAGTAGAAAGCATTTCTGACTTGTCGTGCGACAATTCTTCACCTTTCTCTGTATCTTTCACAATCAGACGGTCAATGACATCACTGTCCACACGGGTGAAGCGGCTCTTTTCCAGTTTGCGTTCCAGCAGGTTAATCATCGGAACATCCAACTGGCCGTCCATCAGCAGTACATTGTATCCCTTGTTCTTGGCAGCATCGATGTAAGTATACTGTTCGTCCAGATTGTTGGCATACAGATAAATCAGATTACCTTCCTTATCTGTCTGGTTGTCCTTGATAAGGGTCTGATATTCTTCCAGCGTATAATACTTCTTGTCAGTATCTTTCAGCAACACAAACTTGTTGGCCTTGTCATAGAAATCTTCCTGAGTCAGCATTCCATAGTTAATGAAGATCTTCAGGTCATCCCATTTGTTTTCAAACTCCTGACGGTCGTTCTTGAAGATAGACTGCAGACGGTCGGCCACCTTCTTCGTAATGTATGTAGAAATCTTCTTGACATTAGAGTCGCTCTGCAGGTAAGAACGTGAAACATTCAAAGGAATGTCCGGAGAATCGATTACTCCGTGCAACAATGTCAGGAAGTCAGGTACGATACCTTCTACTGAATCGGTTACATAAACCTGGTTACAATACAACTGGATCTTGTTCTTCTGCAAATCGATGTTGCTCTTGATTTTCGGGAAGTAGAGCACACCGGTCAGGTTGAACGGATAATCCACATTCAGATGAATCCAGAACAAAGGTTCGTCAGACATCGGATACAGTTCACGATAGAAGTTCTTGTAATCCTCATCCTTCAGTTCGCTCGGTTTTTTAGTCCAGATAGGGCAGGTATTGTTAATCAGGTTATCTTCTTCCGTCTCAACCTGCTTTCCGTCCTTCCATTCCTTTTTCTTTCCGAAAGCAACCGGAACAGCCAGGAAGCGGCAGTATTTGTTCAGCAAGCCCTGAATACGAGATTCTTCCAGAAACTCCTTGCAGTCGTCATCGATGTGAAGGATGATGTCTGTACCACGGTCGGCCTTTTCAGCTTCTTCCAAAGTGAACTCAGGACTACCGTCGCAGGTCCATCTTACTGCCGGTGCATCTTCTTTATATGATTTGGTCAGGATTTCCACCTTCTTGGCAACCATGAAAGCCGAATAGAATCCCAGACCGAAGTGTCCGATGATGGCATTTGCATCGTCCTTGTATTTTTCCAGGAAGTCATTGGCACCAGAGAAAGCAATCTGGTTGATGTATTTATCAATTTCCTCGGCAGTCAGACCGACACCACGGTCGGAAATCACAATTGTATCCTTGTCTACCTTGACACGTACGGTCAAATCACCCAGTTCACCTTTGAAATCACCTTTAGAAGCGTATGTCTTCAGTTTCTGAGTCGCATCCACTGCGTTTGACACCAATTCACGCAAGAAAATTTCATGATCACTGTACAAGAATTTTTTAATGATGGGGAAGATGTTTTCTGTCGTTACCCCAATATTGCCTTTCTGCATATCTTTTATATTTTTAATTGTTTGACATAGTTTGACTGGAATCCGTAAAATTCCACGTGCAAAATCATACAAAAAAAATGCCAGACGAAACCGTCTGACATTTTGTCTGCTTTATACAGGCTTATCGGGATTTATTCTTCCGATGAAACTATTTTCATGGACAATCCGTCTCCTGCCTCGTTTTTGCTGACATGAATGATTCTTCCTTCTGGCAAATCTTCACTCAGCAGCAAGTCGGACAGACTGTCTTCGATGTGCGACTGTATGGCACGTTTCAATGGACGGGCTCCAAACTGCGGATCGTATCCCTGGGCAACCAGGAACTGCTTGGCGTCATCAGAAAGAATCATCTGATAACCAAGCTCGTTGATTCGTTTGTACAACTTGATCAGTTCGATGTCTACAATCTTTCCGATAGCCTGTTCATCCAGTGCATCGAAGGTAATGATTTCGTCCAGACGATTCAGGAATTCCGGAGAGAACGACTGATTCAGTGCCTTGGTAATGATTGACCGTGAGCGTTCCTTTTCCATACCGCTGTCGTGCGACAGGAAACCGATACCTCTGTCGAAATCCTTCAGGCGGCGCGAACCCACGTTCGAAGTCATGATAATCACCGTATTCTTGAAATCGATGACACGTCCATAACTGTCCGTCAACCGTCCTTCATCCATCACCTGGAGCAGCAGGTTGTACACCTCGTTGTGCGCTTTTTCGATTTCATCAAGCAGGATGATGGAGTAGGGCTTACGGCGCACCTTTTCCGTCAGTTGTCCTCCCTCTTCGTAACCGACGTATCCCGGGGGAGCTCCCACCAGACGAGAAACATTGAACTTATCCATGTATTCACTCATGTCAATCCGGATAAGGGCATCAGCCGATCCGAACATTTCCTTTGCCAACTCCTTCGCCAGCAGCGTCTTTCCCACACCGGTAGGTCCCAGGAACAGGAAGGTACCGATCGGACGGTTAGGATCTTTCAGTCCGATACGACTTCTGCGTATGGCCTTTACCAGTGTCTCCACCGCCTTGTCCTGTGCGATTACACAGTCCTGCAAGCGTTCCTTCATGTGTCTCAGACGGGCACTTTCGGCCTGAGCCATACGCTGTACCGGAATGCCGGACATCATAGAGACCACTTCGGCTATCTGCATTTCATCTACTGTCTCTTTCTTGTCCTTCATGCTTTCTTCCCAGTGCTGCTTCATCACCTCCAGGTCGTCAATCATCGACTTTTCCTTATCGCGGAAACTGGCTGCCAGTTCGAAATCCTGCAGACGCACGGCCTCCATCTTGCTGGAGCGTACCTCTTCAATCTCCCGTTCCTGCTGCTCGATTTCCTGCGGCACCTTTATATTAATAAGGTGTACCCTCGATCCGGCTTCATCCAGGATATCGATTGCCTTGTCCGGGAAATTACGGTCGGTCACATAGCGGTCTGCCAATTTGACACATGCCTCTATGGCTTCCGGTGTATAAGAGACATTATGATGCTCCTCGTACTTGTCCTTGATGTTGTTCAATATCTGCAAAGTCTCCTCGGCCGAAGTCGGTTCCACAATGATTTTCTGGAAACGACGCTCCAGAGCCCCGTCTTTTTCGATGTTCTTCCGGTACTCATCCAGGGTAGTGGCCCCGATACACTGCATTTCTCCCCGTGCCAAAGCCGGCTTGAGCATATTGGCAGCATCCATGGAACCCGCAGCCGAACCAGCACCGACAATGTTGTGTATTTCATCGATGAACAGGATGATGTCCGGATTCTTTCTCAGTTCGTTGATAATCGAACGGATACGCTCCTCAAACTGACCGCGGTACTTGGTTCCGGCCACTACAGCCGTCATATCCAGGGCCATCAGACGCTTGTTGAACAGTACCCGTGATACCTTTTTCTCCACAATCCGGAGTGCCAGTCCCTCTACGATGGCCGATTTTCCCACACCCGGCTCACCGATCAGAATCGGGTTGTTCTTCTTTCTGCGGCTCAATATCTGTGCCAGTCTTTCGATTTCCTTCTCACGGCCTACCACCGGGTCCAGCTTGCCCTCGGCAGCTGCTCTTGTCATATCGATACCGAACGACTCCAGTACCGGAGTGTCGTTCTGCGAACTCGTTTTCTGTTCATTCACCCGCTGGGAAGCCCCTGCATTGCTATTTCCGGACGAAGTCGGACGACGGGGAAAATCATCGTCATCTTCCTCATCGTCAAAATCCAGTCCTCCCTTCGGATTGGACTTCGGAACCAGCTGGTCCATGATTTTGGCATAAGTCACCTGACAAGCTTCCAGTACGTTAGAAGCCAGGCTCTGCTTTTCCCTCATGATGGCCAGCAACAGATGTTCCGTATCTGCCACCGGAGCTTTCAGCATACGGGCCTCGAGGATGCTGATCTTGATGATTTTCGAAGCCTCATTATTGAAGTTCAGTTCATTCAAGTCTACGGCATCTCCCTGTCCGCCAGTTGAAAGTTCACTTTCTATATCTCGCTTAATCTTTTGTATATCAACGTGTAAATCCTTCAGCACCTGCACTGCCTTTCCTTCTCCCTCACGAAGAATTCCCAGCAGCAGATGTTCCGGTCCGATATAGTTGTTTCCCAACCGTCCGGCTTCTTCTCTGCTGAATTGTATTACATCGGATACCCTTTGTGAAAATTGATTTCCCATAACGTTAAAATTAATGTTTCGTATACACATAATTATAAATGCGTACCTTATTTAAGTTTACAGCAAATTTCATGCCATAGCAATCGTTTTTCATCAGGTTTCCTGCATTTTTATGATATGAGGTACATAGTTTCCATATTTGACCTTTCAAAAAGCCAATTTAAAACTTATCGGAATTGTTTTGTCAATTCAATAAAAAGTAGTACTTTAGCATAGTTTTTAGCAAACTAGCGAGATATAACAATAAATAATTTGTTTAAATGCAAGAACAAGACAGAATTATAAAAATCAACATCGAGGAAGAAATGCAGAAGTCCTATATCGACTATTCAATGTCGGTAATCGTGGCACGTGCGCTTCCAGATGTCAGAGACGGTTTCAAACCTGTACATCGCCGTATATTATACGGAATGATGGAACTGGGAAATACCTCGGATAAACCTTATAAAAAAGCAGCCAGAATTGTCGGTGAAGTATTGGGTAAATATCACCCGCACGGTGACTTTTCCGTATACGGCGCGCTGGTCCGCATGGCACAGGATTGGGCAATGCGTTACCCTCTGGTCGACGGACAGGGAAACTTCGGTTCTGTAGACGGAGACAGCCCGGCTGCGATGCGTTATACAGAAGCACGCCTGAAGAAACTGGGAGAGGAGATGATGCAGGATCTTTACAAGGAGACTGTAGACTTCACCAACAACTTCGACGATACCCTGAAAGAACCTACTGTAATGCCTACCCGTATTCCGAACCTGCTGGTCAACGGAGCATCCGGTATTGCGGTGGGTATGGCTACCAATATGCCTACCCACAATCTTTCGGAAGTAATTGATGCGTGCGTGGCGTTCATCGACAACAACGAGATTGATGTCGAAGGACTGATGCAGTATATCAAGGCTCCTGATTTCCCGACCGGAGGTTATATCTACGGAATCAGCGGCGTGCGTGATGCGTACGAGACAGGACGTGGACGTGTGGTAATGCGTGCGAAGACAGAAATCGAAACGCATCCTACACACGACAAGATTGTGGTTCACGAAATCCCTTACGGTGTCAACAAGAGAGAGTTGATTGAGAACATCGCCGCGCTGGTCAATGAAAAGAAGATTGAAGGAATCTCATATGTCAACGACGAGAGTGACCGCGAAGGTATGCGTATCGTAATCGATGTAAAACGCGATGCCAATGCCAGTGTGGTACTGAACAAGTTGTTTAAGATGACAGCCTTGCAGACGTCGTTCGGTGTGAACAACATTGCACTGGTTCACGGACGTCCGAAGTTGCTGAATCTGAAAGAACTGATCAAGTTGTTCGTCGACCACCGTCATGAAGTGGTAATCCGCCGTACCCAGTTCGATTTGCGTAAGGCTAAAGAACGTGCGCACATCCTGGAAGGACTGATCATTGCTTCCGACAACATCGATGAGGTAATCCGCATCATACGTGCAGCCAAGACTCCGAACGAAGCTATTACGAACCTGATTGAGCGTTTCCAGCTTTCAGAAGTCCAGGCAAGAGCCATCGTTGAAATGCGTCTCCGCCAGTTGACAGGACTGATGCAGGATCAGTTGCATGCCGAATACGAGGAACTGATGAAGCAGATTGCTTACTTCGAAGAAATCCTGACCAACGACGAACTCTGTAAGAAGGTAATCAAGGACGAACTGATTGAAGTAAAAGAAAAATACGGTGATCCGCGCCGTTCAGAAATCGTGTATGCATCGGAAGAATTCAATCCGGAAGACTTCTATGCCGATGATGAAATGGTCATCACCATCTCTCACCTGGGATACATCAAGCGTACTCCGTTGTCGGAATTCCGCGCACAGAACAGGGGAGGTGTCGGTTCGAAGGGAAGCGAAACCCGTGACGAAGACTTTATCGAACATATCTACCCGGCCACCATGCACAATACCATGATGTTCTTCACACAGAAAGGTAAGTGCTACTGGCTGAAAGTGTACGAGATACCGGAAGGCAACAAGACCTCAAAGGGCAGAGCCATCCAGAACTTGCTGAACATTGACTCTGACGATGTGGTTACGGCTTATCTGCGTGTCAAGAACCTGAACGATACGGCATTCATCAACAGCCACTATGTATTGTTCTGTACCAAGAACGGTGTCATCAAGAAGACATTGCTTGAACAGTATTCACGTCCGCGCCAGAACGGTGTGAACGCCATTACTATCCGTGAGGACGACCGAGTGATTGAGGTGAGAATGACCAACGGAAACAACGAAATCGTGATTGCCAACCGCAACGGCCGTGCCATCCGCTTCCACGAAAGTGCTGTCCGTGAAATGGGACGTACCGCAACCGGTGTAAGAGGTATCACACTCGACGAAGACGGCAACGATGAAGTAATCGGTATGATTTGCATCAAGAATCCATTGGAAGAAACCATCATGGTGGTTTCAGAAAACGGATATGGAAAACGTTCGGACATCGAAGACTACCGCAAGACCAACCGTGGAGGTAAGGGTGTGAAAACATTGAGCATCACTGAGAAGACGGGTAATCTGGTGGCTATCAAGTCGGTAACGGATGCCAACGACCTGATGATCATCAACAAGTCGGGTATTACGATTCGTCTGAAAGTGGCAGATGTCCGGATTATGGGACGTGCTACTCAGGGAGTCCGGCTGATTGACCTGGAAAAACGGAATGACCAGATTGGTTCTGTCTGCAAGGTAACTTCTGAAGCAGAGGAAGAAGAAGCACTGGCAGAAGGTGAAACAGTTGCAGAAAACAACGAAGCACCGGCAGTAGGAGAGGTCAATACCGATTCACAGGCCCCGGCATCTGACAATGATGAAGAGACCAAAAACTAGATTGAATATTTGTATTACTAAATTTAAACCATTATGAAAAAAGTATTATTATCTACAGCTTTGATACTGAGCGCATGTGCAATCTCTGCACAGGAAAGCGTAGTAAAGGAAGCTAAATCAGCAAAGAGTGATCCTGTGAAAGCCGCTCAGATCATCGAACCGGCTTTGGTTGACCCTTCTACAGCCAACGATCCTGAAACATGGAAACTGGCCGGAGATTTTCAGAAGTCAATCTATGACGAAGAAAATATGAAACTTTATTTGCCGGGCGGACAGGCTGACACTGCTAAATTGTATAACAGCTTGGTAAAAATGTTCGAATACTATCTCAAATGTGACGAAGTAGAACAGGCTAAAGTACAGAGCGGTGAATTGAAGAAAGCAAAACTGAGAAAAAAACTGGGTAAGGCATTGGCCAGCGTTCGTCCGAACCTGACTAACGGCGGTTCTGATGCGTACAATGCTGGTAACTATGCGAAGGCTCTGCAATTCTTCGGAATGTACGTTGATGCAGCAAATCATCCGGTATTTACTGACGAAGAAAGCGTAAAGAACGATACATTGACTCCGCTGATTGCATGTTATGCATCATTGGCTGCCAACTCATTGAATGACAAGGCTGCTGTTGTTAAATATGCAACTTTGGGTAAACAGCACAAAGAAGAAGGTTACAGAGCATTGATGTGCCTGGCTGAAGCTTACGGCAAGGGTGAAAACACTGACTCTGTACAGTGGCTGGCTGCTATCAAGGAAGGTACTGAAAGATTCCCGTCACAGGAATATTTCATCGGTAACCTGATGGACTACTATATCCAGAAAGGCAAGATCGATGAAGGTCTGACTGAAATCGACGCTGTTTTGGCTAAGAATGAAACTCCGTACTTCCTGTATGTAAAAGGTGTACTGCAGTACGAAAAGAAAGCTTATGACGATGCTATCGCTACATTCAATGCAATCATTGCAAAGAACAGCGATTTCGTAGCTGAAGCATATTCTAAGATCGGTGACTGCTATTTCTTCCCGGCTCAGGTAATCGTTGAAGAAAACGGTACTTTGCCAATGGACGATCCTAAGTACGCTGCAAACGAAGCTAAGATCAAGGAATTGTACGAAAAGGCTAGACCTAACTACGAAAAGGCTAAAGAACTGAAACCGGACAACAGACAGTTGTGGGGTCAGTACTTGCTGAATATCTACTGGAAGCTGAACAAGGCTGAATACGATGCTTTGGAAAAAGAATTGACTCGATAAGATATTCGGAAATATTCCAAGTAGAGAAATATAAATCATTGATAAGGAAGAATCCTGGGACGGAAAATTTTCAACGTCTCAGGATTCTTTTTTATATCTGCTCATTTCGAAATTCCCAGACATATGCAGACAGGAAAAATTCCAGAAAATTTGATGCCGAATGGCATTGAATGCAGAACTACTCAACGGTGCGAGAATTTAAAATTCACGGCCCAATACACATTTTGTTTCAAAAATTAAAATCTCACGCATTCTGATTTTGGGAGAAAAATAGGGAAACCTTAGCGTCCGCGGGAAGGTCAATGAAAACTTTGTGTAGAGAGTTTCCATTACCAAAAGATAAACAGGTAGTGGCAAGCAGTATCACGTTTTATGACAATTGCGAGTTTAGTGTACTGGGAAAATACCATTAAAACACCCAGGACAGCTGTGCGTTGAAGAAGGAGAGAGAATTCCTAAAAGCTAATTAAACATAATGATTATTACTCCTACTGTCAGGGGCTAAAAATTATAGGCCGTAATAGACTGATTATAGATAATGTGGTTGTTGATATAGGGAATGAAGAGTCTGATGAATGTGTAAAGCAATTGCTTGTCACTCAATATGACAAACCGCTAACTAAATGACATGTATTATGAAAAAAATGAAATATATTTATGGAGTTTGTATAATCGCTGTTTCCTCCATATTAATTTTTTCTTCCTGTGGTCCGGTGAATCGTTTTACAAGGATTAAGCATGTTCCAAGAGAATATGCAATGAATTATTGTGGAACAGATATTAAAGCATCTAAGGCAGTATGGCTTGACAATTCTCCATGGATTGTTTTTTCTGACCGATCTGATAATTTCAGCTATAGGGGGCCTACAGGTAAAAATGAATATAAGAAACTGAAATTCATGGAATCTTATTTAGTCATTAGGGAAAAAGGTGACTGGTTGAAGGTTATCAGATACAGTCCTGATATAGTAAAAGATGGTAAATTGCAAAATTGGAAAGAGGCAGAATATTATGGCTGGATTAACAGGGCTGATTTATTGCTTACACAATCTTCTGTTACAGATTTGTCAACAGGTCTTAAAAATAAGATGGTTACAGTTGTGGCTGATTCTACCATTACAACTGTTCCTGGTAAGTATTTTAAGAATGACTCTGTCCGCATGTTTCAGGATCTGGACTTCCTTCATGATTATGGCAATGCGGCATTGCATAGTATTGTTTATCCGTTTAAGGAGTCTGAGGATGGAAGCAAGACTCTTGTTGCAAAAAAGAGTTATATTTCTCCGGATAGTGTTACATCTGAGGTCTTGGGCTGGGTAGATAATGCCTTAATTAGAAATTTCGGTCAACAATTGCATGTTGATATGAACTCATTACCAGACAGGTTTATTTGCTTCAAGGACAGGCATGGAATAGACACTCTCAGTTGCAGGAAAGAACATCTTCAAACTGTGGGCGAATTAGAACAAGTTGCTAAAACTTTATCCTATAGCCCTGTTGTATCTTTTCACAAGTCAGATTCTTTGTCATATTTCAGGACCGGTGCCTTTTTCCCGCTAATTGACCGGCGTGCTAATTATGTATTGAATGTTAATGGTAATCCTATAACGTATAATCAGTTCAAAGAAATGGAAAAAGAATTGAAGCATATTAATATTCTTTTTGTTCTTGAAAAGGATAATGAAGTGTTTAGACAATATCCAGGAATTGTTAATGTTATACAAGGCTTACAAGACAAATTTTTAAATGTTTCTGATGGGTTTGAATATAAATTTGGAGCTGTACTTCCTACTGAAAACAAGGACGGAAAACCAACTTCTATACCTTTGACTTCCAATTATATGGAACTGTTAGACTCTCTTTCTCGAAAGGTAAATGCTATGGAAAGATTGCATAGTGTAAAATTAGAGCATAACTGGAAATCTCTACGTCAAGCAGTTAATATGCTTGAAGATTACAGGTCTCAAACCAATATTATAGTTCTGATTGGTGAAACTGGAAGTGGAAGCGAATGGGCTGATGCATCATTAGTCAGATGTTTGGCAGATTATAATTGTCGATTACTTGGTTTTCAGTTATATGGTGGACGTTCCGATAAGTTTACTAATTTTGTCCTTCAAATAGAGAATATGATTGATAATTATGCTAAACGCATAAGTGTGTTAAAACGTGAAAAAATTGTTTACGCGGATCAGCTCAGAAAATCAAATGACTATAGTGAAGTTGGAAGAAATATATATTGTTTGGATTTTCCACAAAAAAGTATGACTCAGGGATGGGTCGTTTTTCCATCTAAGGATGAAAGTCTACCTTTTGATGGGCTTGCAACTTCAGTCGACAGTCTTTTGCAACAGGTACAGGCTGACAACAGACTACTTTCTTCAAGTTTGAGTAAGGCTTTTTCTGAAACCGGTAATTTTAGAAGCAGATTTGATTCTACCTTTGTTCATTTCCATGGTATGAAGGCTTTTTCGGTTGAACCGGTTGTGCATACCTTGAAAACTGTTTCTCCGCAATATTTTATTCCGGCGCAGCCCGTTCAGATTCCAGACTCTTTATCTCCTTACGTGGATTACAGATTACTTTTGTCCGAAACAGAATACAAAGCTCTAAGAAGATTTATTTCCGGATTGGCTGATTTTAATATTGATTACAAATATAACAAACGTCAGAAAAAAACAGAAGAACTAAGAATTTGTGAATGTCCTGATGATGTCTGGAGATTAGGTAATAAATCTATTATAGAAAGAAAGGACTCTTTGAATGATTATAAATATGCTTCCACCAGAAAAGTTAGACGTGGCTTGCGTAGTTTGTATTATGCAAACATTAACAATGGTAAATTGTGCCGTTACAAGAAGAAACAGATGAAAAGATATTCTCTTGCTTATGCACATCGTTTGATTACTAACTGTCCGACAGATAATACATTATTAAGATCATTCAGTATAATTGATCTAAAGAGAAAAAAATGTGTATCTGACAAAGATCTGGATATGATAATTGAGTATTTTAAGAAAAAGAAAGAGAAACTAGACCAGGCTGCTGGTCAGAGTTTTAAATCTAACGGTCAGACTTACTATTGGATAAGTCGTGATATGCTTCCTTAATATAAGTTTGATAACTGTCTCTTATACACATCTCCGAGCCCACGAGACTGCAGCTAATCTCG
>ERZ1027150.139-NODE-139-length-64039-cov-11.384784_pt1 | contig 64039 bp, 44 predicted proteins | sample MGYA00519276_ERZ1027150 | MGnify/ENA primary metagenome ERZ1027150 (study PRJEB26926, sample SAMN06164860) | human gut metagenome | biome: ENVO:00009003; feature: ENVO:2100002; material: ENVO:00002003 | host: Homo sapiens | place: USA | collected 2012 ... | reverse complement strand
GAGATTAGCTGCAGTCTCGTGGGCTCGGAGATGTGTATAAGAGACAGTTGTATGACAGTACAATAAATAAGTTTGTACAAATACAGTATCTTCAGCATAACTCATTGATGAGTCAAAATAAATGGAATTTTCCACGATTGTAATTCGCTTAAATAATTTATCCCATGGAGAACGCATAATAATATCGTCTAAAATAGAAGACAAGCAATTAGATATAAGTGAATCTGCAACCAAAGAATCTGTATATGATTTTTGATTTTGTAATTCTTTATTGACTCCATTACCAAACTCTTTGTAGCCCGTAACGACTAAATCAGCTTTTACATTTGTAAGTATTGTTAGGTAGTTTATATCTACATAATCATCACTATCAATAAAAGTAATAAATTCTCCTTGAGCCTTATCTATTCCTAGGTTTCTGGCAGAACTTACACCACCATTCTCTTTATGGAATACTTTCACTCTCTTATCCTGCCTTGCATAGGCATCGCAAATCTCCCCTGACTTATCTTTACTTCCATCATTAATCAATAGTAATTCAAAGTCCGTAAAATCTTGACCTAAAATGCTATCAATGCATTGATTGAAGTATTTTTCTGCATTGTACACTGGTACAACTATAGAAATCTGAGGATAATTATTCTTTGACATTCGATTGAGTTATATGGTATTGGTTTATATGTTATGATACGGAAGTTTTAAGATAATATTTGAACAAGAAATGACTATCTTTTACGTATTAGGATATCATCAATAATAGAACTTAAATTATGCCCATTCCTTAAACAACTTGACATATACGAAATATGTTCTATAATTTTGTTTTTCTTCTCGGCACTCACATTTCTTATGGCATAAGCTATTTCATTTAATGAGTCAACAGCTATACCCAAGTTGTTACAGACTATATAATTTGCTATCCCCGATTTTTTCCACACTATTACAGGTTTACCTGCTGCCAAATATAATGAAGTCTTATGAGATGAATTTAATTTTAAATATTCTCCTACATTTCCAGAACAAGTATCTATAGAATCTCCATCCCAAACAAGCCCCCAATCTCCTTCGATATATGAAACATTTTCAGGGTTAAAACGGCCTTTATAGGAGCAATTTTTATCTAAAACAACATTATTATATGTCCCATATAAATTAAACAATATGTTCTTGTCTTTGATTTCTGATATTCGTTGTATAAAAATACTCTTTGCTAAATTCCCAGCAAATATGACAGTATTACCAAATTTATTGCTTATTTTGGGTTTTTCATCTGTTAAATAATCAAATAAATTTAAGATATAAAACTCTTTTTTGTCTAATGAAAAATCTTTCATTAATCTTTGCTTCATACTTTCAGTGTGAACAATTATTGAATCTGATTTTTCTAATAAATATTTTAATCCTAAATCAGAGTTTGCATCCTTATTTTCTCTGAGATAATTAATGTCATGTATTAATAGGATTAGTTTTCCTCTAAATTTGCCAAATAGTGTATGGTAAAATCTCTTTTTGCTACCATGTATGGTATAAAGAGGATATTGCAAAACAACAATATCGTTTTTCTTGAATATAAAAAGCGAATAATAAAGTATATTTAGATAACTAATAAATGTACTAATATATTTATTCTTCAAAATTTTTCTTCTAGTATTAAAAAGGGGAAGATATTTAAAACCTTTATCTTCCATAATTTTTAAACAGTCAAGTCTAGCCTTTGATCCAGCATTAAAACCTTTAACTAATGTCAATTCGTCTAGTTGGTATTTCATATATTATAGAATTAATGTCATTACTTTTTCTACTATTGGAGCCATGTCATAATATCTATATTCGGCAAGTCTTCCTCCAAATATCACATTTTTTTCATTTTGAGCTTTTTTACGATATTTGTCTGCTAGCGTATTGTTACGCTCATTGTTAACTGGATAATACGGTTCCATTCCAGAGTTCCATTCCGTAGAATATTCTTTTGAAATCACTGTCTTTGGACAATTGTAAATTTCTTGTCCAAACATTTCAAAATGTTTATGCTCAATAATGCGTGTATACGGTACCTCACGTTCTGTATAGTTTACTACGGCATTACCTTGATAATTGGGCATATCAAGAATTTCTGTTTCAAACCTTACCGTTCTGTATTCTAATTTGCCATAGCAATAATCATAAAACTCATCAATTGCACCGGTGTAAACCAGCTTGTCTGCTATCTCGTTCCATGTATCCTTTATTGTTGAAAAGTCTACATTAGTATGAGTTTCAATGCCATTAAGTAACCCTTCTATCAGTTTATTATATCCTCCAATGGGTATTCCCTGATACTTATCATTGAAATAGTTGTTGTCGAACACTAAACGTACAGGTAAACGCTTGATGATAAATGCGGGAAGTTCTGTACATTTACGCCCCCATTGTTTCTCTGTATATCCTTTGATTAGCTTTTCATATATATCTTTGCCTATCAGCGTGAGAGCTTGCTCTTCTAAGTTTCTTGGCTCTATCACACCATCAGCTCTCATTTTGGCTACTGCTTCAGCTTTTTGTTCGTCTATCTTTGCCATAGCTTCTTCAGGGGTTGTAACTCCCCACATTTGATAGAACGTATTCATATTGAAAGGTAAGTTGTAGAGTTTACCTTTATAGTTGGCTATTGGAGAATTCGTATAACGATTGAACTCCACTATGCTATTTACAAAATCCCATACTTTTTTGTTTGATGTATGAAAAATGTGAGCACCGTATTTGTGTACGTTGATGTCATTAATATTTTCGCAATAAAGATTTCCACCTATGTGTGGACGTTTGTCTATGACAATACATTTTTTGCCTGCTTGGTGTGCCCTATAGGCGAAGGTAGCTCCAAAAAGTCCTGACCCTACGATAAAAAAATCATATTTCTTCTTCATATTCTTAGGATATTATGTGTTGTATTTTATTTTGTATTTATACCTAAGTTTCCAGTTATTGGATGTAATAAAACTCCTCCTACTTTAGTTGATAAGATGTAACATCCTAATGTAGCTGTTAAGAAATACATTAGAAAAGCCTTCATGACGCAACATCATTAATAAAATCTTTGCACGGACATAATGGTCAAAAATAATTTCATTTTTATTTAGTGGTAAATTAATTTACTCTTTTACTTTTTTCTGAGAGAAAACTTTCATTTTTTCGCTTAAAAATTTGCGCTCAGATTCAGTACAACCTAGCTTATAAATAATAGAAGAAGTACTTAATACACATATAACACAGATTCCTAAAAATGCTCTCCAACCTCCGTAACCAATATAATGATAGACAACAAAAGGAATCAGAGGAGATAATATCACTACCACTAGAATAGGAAAAACGACTTGTTTGATATAAATAGAGAACTTTAAACTAATCATTGGGAGTACGATTCGTAAACGGACATATTGAGTAATTAATTCCACCGTAATATGAACCATAAAAACACCTTCAGGTGGAATATGAAAAAATTTAAGAAGCACATAAGCAATAGGAACAATGAATAAAAGCATGGTTCCCTCTATCAACTGAAATTTTTTCAGTTTTCCAGTAGCGTGCACCGATACTATAATAGGATTGGAAAGGGTATAAAGTAATCCGGTTACCAAAATAAGCCGGAGAAAATTTATTGTATGCTCCGGAACAATACCCAACCAAATATGCAATACAAATTTTGCTTCAAATAGTAAAGGCAAGATGACGAAAAATAAAATATAAAAGGAAAATTTAGAGCTTTTAATCAGCAGTTTATGCATATAGTCTAAATCTCCTTGTGCATAACTTTTGGTAAGTTGGGGATTAAGTGCCATCTGGAAGTTATTACAAAACTGCTGACAGGCACTTTGCACTTGAATGGCAATTCCACGGGCCGCATTGACTGCCGGACCAAAGAAAATGTTCAAAAGGATATTCAGGCCCTGAGTAAATCCCATTGCCGCAAGATTACCATTCAATGTCCATCCTGCAAATGCAAAAATTTCCTTGAACAATGTCGGAGTATAGGCCATACGTGCACGGGTTTCTTCAAAATGCCGGGTGCAATAGATGCCATACACTATACGGTCTAAAAGTTGGATACAAAAGAAAAGGAAGGAATAGACAATAAGCCGGTCATACGGAATAAGAGGAAGTGCACAGGCAATTCCTAGTTTCAGAACCACATCCATGATAGAAATGTAGGCAAAGGCAGACATTTTCTCATGGGCAATGACAGCAGAGTTATAGGGAACTGCAATCAGACCTATCACAGAGGATAAAACGGCAAACTGGTAAACCCACATGGCAGCATACTGGCGCTCCGCGGGAACATTCAACTGAGTAGATACAAACCATAAACCAATAGTTTCAGCAATGAGCAGGACAATACCTGCCATGATAAAATGAATACTCAGGATGTTTCCGAAAGTATTCTTCATCTGTTGCATATCCCCTTTCCCTAAATCGTAGGTGATGTAACGTGAGGAAGCTGCACTCAAAGAACCTGTAAGATAACCCAGCATAGCAATGACACCAGCCACCACATTATAAATACCGAAATCTTCCACTCCTAAAGTCCGTAAGATGACTCTAGAAGTGTAAAGACTGATTATCAGTACAAAAAATGTACGGATATAAAGAAGCAGTGAGTTTTTTGCAATACGCTTGCTTCGATTCAAATCATTCATGAATTATTTTGCATTAAAATAATGACAAGCTTTTTTTCAAACAAAATCAGCCCATTCAAGCCGGTCTAATTCTTTCAAGACGGATTTATGAAAGGATTTCCGGGTGATATTTCTTTGTAAAAAAGCTGAACCATGCACATCGCTACCTGCCAAATCATACAGGCCATTTTTCAATAACAACAGGGCTTTTTCTTTTGCAGCTTTACCATACACGCCATTCAATGAAAACAGGTTTAACTGGAAAAGCACTCCCAGCTGTTTCAAAGCCTGATAGTCTGAAAAATCCATATACACGTATCTTTCCGGATGGGCAAGAATCGGATAATATCCCTTTGACTTGATACGTAACAATGTTTCCCGAAAACCTACCGGCGGATGCATATAGGATGTTTCCACCAGCAATGCATTCTTCTTTTCTCCAAATGGAAGTAAATCGCCGGATGCCAGTCTTTCTTCAAACAGATTATCCAGCATATTCTCCGCAGAAAGTCGTAAGATGACGGGGCCTGTGTAAGCCTTTTGCAGTTTGTCAAAACAGCTTCGCAGATGTTCCGTGGAGTTCGGCAAATCTTCCATGATATGGGGGGTGAGCCAGACTTTCTTCACTCCCTTCTTTTCGTAAAAGTGCAATATCTGGAGGGCTTCATCTATAGTCTGAATGCCGTCGTCTACCCCGGGAAGGAGGTGACTGTGACAATCTGTAAACCCCGAAAAATAGCCGATATCATCTAATGAGTAATTTTTGCCGAAAAACCACATTTACTCCTGATCGCTATAGTTTTTATAACCATACTTATAGCCATATTTATAGCCATACTGTCCCGTACTTTCTGTTCCATTGAGCAGCACAGCCATTTCCTTGAACCGCTTTTCTCTGTATATAGTTTCCAGTTCGGGCAACATGCTGCGTTCCAATAAACCGGCACGGACAATGAACAAGGTACGGTCGGCCATTTTTTCAATAATCTGGGTATCGGCCATGATATCAATAGGCGGACAGTCAATGAATATGTAGTCATACTGGCTGCGCAAATCTGCAATCAATGCTTCAAAACGTCCGTCAAACAACAGTTCCGTAGGATTGGGTGGAATAGTTCCTACCGGAAGGAATGTCAAGTTGGCGTATAATTCATTGTCGGTATCAGGGGTGATTACGGTCAGTTGGGTTCCTGAAACCAGCAGGTCTTGCAGGCGACCGACTTTTCCAGCCAGATAATCACTTAATCCACACTTGGGGGTTCCAAAGTAGGAAGAAGCGGATGCCCTACGCAAATCACCGTCTATCACCAGGACCTTTTTCCCTTTAATGGCAAAACTGACGGCGGTATTCATTGTAATGAAAGTCTTTCCGCTGCCCGGATTAAACGAAGTAAACACGTACACGTTCTTTTCCGGATTTTTATTGGAGATGAATTCCAGGTTCGTACGCAACACACGGAAGGCTTCATTAATCATATTCCGGCTGCCGGCTTTTACGACAATGACACCTCCTTCGTCTGCCACCTTATTCCGTCCTGGCATTCTATTGCGCTTTTTGGTGCCCGGCTTTACAAACAAAGGTATCTCACCCAGGAAGGGCAGACTGAGACTGGCCAAATCCTTACGCCCTCTGATGGTAGTGTTGGCGCCTTCCTTCAATACAATCACAACGACAGGAAGGAGCAAACCTATCACAAAGGCCATCAAAAGGATATTTTTCTTTTTGGGGGCTACCGGAATAAAGTTGCCGTTGGGAGGAGTAATGAGCCGGGTATTATAGGCCGTGAAGGCTTGAGACAGTTCGTTTTCTTCTCTCTTCTGAAGCAAGAACAGGTAAAGTTCTTCTTTCACTTTTTGCTGTCGGCCTACTGCCTGCAAATACTTGGTTTGGTCGGGGGCTTCGGCAATCTGTGTGTTCGTACGTTCTTCACTGTGACGCAAACTGGCAATTTGAGTCTGAACGGAACTGATGAAGTTGTCAATGGAGGAAAGAATGGCACGACGCATGGATTCAAGCGACTGGTCCATATCCAGCACCAGCGGGTTCTGGTCACTACTGTTGGATACCAGATTATTTCGCTGTAACTGGGTGGCATTGTATTCGGCTATCTGCTGCTCGATGCCGGAACTTCCTAATCCTAAATTTGCCGGCAGAAACTGGTTCTTTCCGGTGCTTGAGGCCACGTGGCTGCGTATCTGTCTTGCCAACGAAAGTTGGGTATTCAGTGCCAGCAACTGATTGCTGTTGGCCTGCGACTGACTCAGATAAAGGCCCGAAACGGCATTTATATCGGGCAGCAGATGGGTGCTCTTGAAGGCAGAAATATCTTCATCCACATCTCCCAGTTCGCGTTCGATTACTCCCAAACGCTCATTGATAAACTGAGAAGTGCTGACCGTTACCTGGTTTTTGTCTTTGAGCCAGTTTTCATTGTATATCGTTATAATGGTATTCAACACGTCTTCTGCCCGCTGGGTAGACACATCATTATAGAACAAATCTATTACGGTAGTTCCTCCGGAATTCAATATAGCCGAGAAATTGCTTTTACATTTTCCCTGCGCCTCCAGGATGCTGGAACGCCGGATACAGAATACCGGATAGGCTGTTTCCTTGTCGTAATAGATGGTGGGGGTTACTACCATTTTTCCAATGCCGATAGAGAGGGTATCGTTCAACTGGCCGCTAAAATTTTTTCCCTCTAATTCCGGATTGTCAAAGGTGGAAAACCGTATGCGATTATTTTCCTCCAGTTCAAGTTCCATGGAAAAGGTCATGTTGTCGTCCAGCCCGATAAAGGAAACCTTTATCGGAAGCTCCGTGCCATATACGGTCCGGTTATGAAACCATCCTTTCACCGAATAGTCTACATCCAGATTCAGTCTTTTTACGGTTTCATTCAGAATGGTGGGCGACTGGATGGTAATCAGTTCATTGTTTACATCGGTGTTCACACTGTTTAATCCCATATCCGCAAACATGGACGATACGCTGCCGGCACCCGACTGTCCGCTGGCGTTTTCCTTTACCAGTAAGGATGCCGTACGCAGATAGACGGACGGAGTACACAAAAGATAGAACACTGCCGCTCCCATTACGACTAAAAGGGAAAAGATGAACCACCTCCATTTGTCAAGGCAAATGGACAGGATTACCTTAGGATTCAATGCGTTGTTAGTATTGGTTGTTTCCATGTTGTTTTGTTTTCTAATCATCTGAATATAAGAATGCCTATTGACGTTAGGAAGGAAGCCAGCGACAACCAGAAAGAGGTGCTGCGCACATTATTTCCATTCACCGTAGACTGACGTGCCCTCATGCTGTTAGGCTCTACATAAACCACGTCATTTTGCCGGAGATAATATACCGGAGATGTGTAAAGCTGCTCTCCTGAACAGAGGTTGACTCCGTACACACGCTGTACACCGCCTTCTTCACGCATCACCAATACGTTCTCTCTCTTTCCATAAATGGTCAGGTCGCCCGCCATGCCGAGGGCGTCCAGCAATGTTACCCGGTCTTTGTCTATGCTATATCTTCCCGGACTATTCACTTCTCCCATAACCGTAACGGTAAGATTCATAAATTCCACTGTCACAAGAGGGTCTTTGACCAGATTGTGCTGTATCAGCTGTTCCTTTATAGCGGAGGCTATTTCCATACGGGTCTTTCCACCCACGTGCACGGTGCCCAATACAGGAAAATCAATATTCCCTTCTGCATCCACGGTATAGCCTGATATGCCTGATGTGCCACCACCCTGACCTATTTGCCCGACAGTTCGCGTCATCACAGGCAAATTGAACAAATTAGCCAGCTGCGGATCGCGGCTGTTTACCACAATGGAAATTTTGTCTTCCGGCTGCACGGTAATGGCCTGCGCTTCGGGTAAAGTGATTTCACTTTTTCCCGGCTGCAAATCTTGAAAATACACGATTTCCCTGGAGGATCCACAAGAACTCAAAAGTCCTACGCCTACGAGGCATAGGAACTGCACACATGTAAATAAAATATATTTCTTCATCGCATCAATTTTTCTCTGACTTTGTAGCGAGCAATATGAATTTGTATATCTCAACTATTCCGCGAATTATAATAACTGTATATATTCTGGTTCAACCTCTACGGCAGCTGTTATCAGCATAGGCAATTCCACCAGCAGACGTTTGCGCTTTGACCCGCGCACCGTAAGCAAATAACCTTCACATCCGTCAAGCCGACCTCCGATAATGCGTATTTTACGTTTAAACATACAGGGCGTAATGTCCTGAGGAGAATAATATTGAGGAAACCTGGAGGACTCTACGGCCTGCTTAAAGCTTGCCATATCTTTATCTCTCACAATCATCGGTTCCCTCCCTTTCAAGAAACGGTATTGAAAGGTATGAACCCTCTCTACAATAGGGTCGATAACCGTACGGCTGCTATGAACAAATATCAAATCATGGATAAAGGGCAGTTCCTTGCGTTCACGTTTCCCGTTTCGTGTGACAATCTTTGTCACCTTAGGCGTGAAATTTTCGATTCCCATATCATCCAACATCTGATAAGCTGGTATTTTGGCATTGCTACGGGTCAAATCCCTCATCACAAACCATTTTGTTTTATCCCCTACCATAACAGTCTGTTTTCATCAGAGAAAAGGCTCTAGTCCTGCCGGTATTTACACTATCCTGAAATACAAGCAGTTACGAACATCTTTTCCAAAAGTACGGGTCTTATGTCCCCTTTTCTCATTTTTCATGTAATGCCTTTGTGTGGCTCTTTTTACCTTCGCTCCCAAAAGTGTTATCTCCCCCTTGTAGCGGTACATCTCTCTGTAAGAGATGTTTTTCTTATGTGGATTTTGAAACATTTTGATAATCAGATATATAAAATCAGCGACAGATGTAACTTGTAAAACAGTTGTTTGACAAACATATTTCATAAAAACAATAGATTTCATTTTCATTTAAATATTTCTGTTTTTATAGTTGTATTTTTGACAATTATGTGTAATTTTGTGCCGTAAAACATCTCTTACAGAGAGATATGTTTTTTTGTCAAACAATAAAAATCCCCTTGAACAGGGGCTTGCTCAAGGGGAATCCAACTCCGGCAAGGCTGTTTCCACTGTTTATTCCTCACCGTTTCCATAGTCCTTAACCGATGGACTGGATGACCATGCTGTTTGCTTTGTCTACCACAGACGAATCAAGCAATGCCAGATAAATGCGGGTAGTACCCTCTGAATCATGGCCCAACGCTTCGCTGATAACAGGAAGCGGCACATTCCGGCTTTTGGCTATGCTAGCCCATGAATGCCGACTGACATAAAATGTGAGCTTGATAGGACAACCTACCATCATACCGATTTTCTTTAACCGCTTGTTCATCAAATGGGAAGCATTCAGGTATTGCCGCCTTTCTTCCTTTCCGGACACCTTGATGACGGGCAACAGATAAGGTGAGTCAGGATCTGTATGTTTACGCACAATGTCCTGCATAGGCTGCTCCCATTTGATACAGAGTTGCTGCCCCGTCTTATGACGCCGATAAACCAGTACTCCATTCTGCAAGTCTTTCTTTTTTAGAAAAGCCAGATCGACGAACGACATGCCACGAAGATAGAAGCATAGCAGAAATAAATCGCGGGCAAGACTTAACGCGGGACTGTAATCCAGGTCGAGGGCCTTGATTTTTCCAATCACTTCTGACGAAACCGCACGCTTGACGGTCTTCTCTACACTTGTATTGACATGACGGAACGGGTTCCGGTTTTCAACCAGCCCTTCTTCTGAGGCCCTATTATACAAGGCACGCAAACTACGCATGTAAAATGAAATGGTGTTCGGACATTTTCCGTTTTGCTTTAAATATGCCTCGTATTCCATCATCATAAGAGAATCCATTTCTTCGAAAGTGACCTCACCGGCTGTAGCACGGAAGCGGATGAAACTATTCAGCGAACTGGCATAAATTTCTGAAGTCCGTTCTTTTCCCATACGTTGGGTTTGACCGATAATCTTACGGGCATAAGCAAAGAATCCATTGTCTTGATTTTCTGAAGAACGGAAAGCCTGGACTACTTGTTCTGAAGTGAATTTTCTTTCTTTTTCCAACTTCCTGATGATGCTTTTTAAACGTTTTAAGTCTTCTTCCGTACGATATCTTAAGGTTTCAAGATAACGGTTTCGTTCAGGATTCTCATCTAACCGCTGAATTTTACCCGATTCTTTGTCCCACTCGGAAATGTACAATTTATAACCAGTACTTATCAGGCGTGTCTGTCTCTCGTGTATTACCTGATAACACAATGTTCCCTCTTTGCCAATAACTGAAGAGGGCCTGAATTTAATTTTTATCGTTGCCATAACAATATTGTATTTTAATAATATAAAAACGATATACCCAATCATGACAGGCTTGCCTGTAGGGAAACTACCGCAAACCCCAGACATATTCTGATATAACAAAATGTCAAAGCAGACTTCCCTATACTGAAATCCTCAATTTTAGCAGTGCAGGATCATGCGATTCTATTTTTTACACACAGAAGTTTCATTTTAGATTCAAGAATAAAGCTATTTCCATAATATTGAGACATTATTACAGCAACAAAGCAATAATCGGGCACACGATTTACAAAAACCGGCAGATATACGAGCAAAAAGCAACCTTCACCTTATCACACATTTCGCTTCTTCCAGCAGCGAAAGTCTTCAAAAGTCTTCACTTACCAACCTAGCTCAGAAGGCCCAAAAACGGTTTTTTCAAAACGCAAGTGCATTTGGTCTCAAACGTATTTGCGTTTTTCTTCAAACGTAAAAAAGTTTTCTCAAAAACACTTCGGGGTTTTCTTCCAAATGTTTCGGAATTTTTGTCCGAAATCTCGCTTTTCACACAAATTTTCCCGTATTTGATTACCTAAATCCGTCCAAACCTTCGTTTTTACACAAAAGTCACCCCTTCCAGAAGGCTTCTGAGAGGGGTGACAAAATCTACGGCAAGAAAAAATGCGAAATTCCGCCATTCAGAAAGAAAGCAGAATCTCGCATTTTAAATCTTTTATCCGGGAATAATCGGAAAATAAAAGCAAGATGACGTTTCAACTTAATACATATCCCAGTACTTTTCGCACTCGTGAAGGTAGTCCGTTTCCGGATGAGAACCGAACACCAGCGCATAGAAGGAAGTACCCCGCAAACGGGCACGATGAATCTCGGCCAGCAGGTCGTCCGCAGGGGGCGGCATCTCGAAATCGGAAATCAGCACCACGTCGGACCGATGCCAGCCATGGGTGCGCAGCATCATCAGGGCTTCGGAAAAAGCCGGACGCACATCGGTTCCTCCGTCGAAACGACGTTGCAGGAAGTCCACCAGCATCGGGAAATCGGTTTTCAGGTCACGAATCAGCAAGGTTTGTATATCTTCTGAAAAGTTGATGACGTAACACTTTCGTGAGGTGGCCTCCGTCAGGCGGGCAATGGCCAGCACAGCCGATTTGGCCAGGCGTTCGCGGCCTTCGCGCATGGAGCCGGAGGTATCTATACATATAATGTAAGGCCCCTGCGAACTGACTTTCTTTTTCTCCGGTGAGGGAGTGGAGGTGTCTTCATGCGAATAGGAATCAAACTGTTGCAGGCGTTTTTCTACATAACGCTGCATGAAGAAGGGATGCAGTACTTCGTCGGTGAGGTAGCAGTATTCCACAGGCAGCAGGCTGTTGAGGTCATCGCCCAGGGTCACGCCTTCCACATCACTCTGTGAGGCATGACGAATGAGGCTGTCGGCCCGCAGGCCCGACAGGGAATCGAAGCTTTCCTTCCGCCCGCCTGCGTTCTTTCCCAGGCAGCGCACCAGCTCGCGTATCTGGCGGTTCTGCTCCATGGCTTTTTCGTAGGGGACTACTTTCTGGTAGAGTTCCGGATGGTTCCGCAACAGCCATTTCACGCGCGAACCCCGAAGATTGCCTTCCGTTTTCAGGCCGAACGATTTATCCAGAATCTGAAATCCTTCGCACAGGCGGAAGAGGTGCTGGTACTGGTAGTCGTATTCCTTGACCGTGAGCAGATGGTGCCACTTGTCGAGGAAGAGTTCCTGCAAGGCTGCCCGTTCTTCGCTCCGTTCGGGAAGCCGGGACAGGCGACCGATGTAATAGGATACGTCGAGTTCGGCCAGGGTGTAGCGTTTGCGGAAGGCGGTTTCCATCCGTTGCAGGAATATCAGGAAATCGGTCGGCGGCAGGGTTTCGTGCTCGTAGAAGACTTCCCATTCGGGGGTGTAGCGGGAATAGAATTCCTGCAAGGAAGGGGCTGTCTGGCGATAATATTCCCAGATGCACTCTTCCAGTTCGCTTTCCAGCACGGTGTGGTGCTGAAGGTATTCTTCCATCCGCGCCCGGCTTCGCTCACGAAGTTGCTCCAAATAGGCTGTCTTCAGGTCTTTCAGACGGATATTCCTCGTTCTCTTTCCGGTATGCATGTTTCATTTCCTCCAACTCGTTCCGATAGCGGAACAGGGCTTTCGACGGTTCGCCCAGTATCCGGCTCATGGCTTCTTTCTCTCTTTTCCCGACAAACAGGTGGTTTGCGCAGTAGTCGGCTTCTTCTTTCACCCAGTCGCCGCAATGGGCTTCTGCATGGCTGAGCCGTTGTTCCAGCTGACTGAAGCGTGCGGGGATGTCTTCCTGTGCCTGTACTTCCATGGCGGGCAGGGCCGTACAATCGGGAGTGCACAGCAAAGGGTATTCATAGTCGTTGATAAAAACTGAACGACGGCCACGGCGCAGGGTATAGACTTTGGATGGGGATACCTTGTTGCGCATGGAGGGGTCGTACTTCTTCAGTACATAGCAATCAGTCTTGTACTTGTCTTTATGCAGATAGAACTGTTTGCCGACGTCGTCCAGCTGCTGATAGTCGGATGCAAAGAGGAGCAGTCGTCCGGCCAGGCGTACGCGCTCCACCTGATAGTAGTATGCATCGACCAGTTGCAGTCCGGCATCGGCCCGTTCGCGCAAGGCTCCGGCTGAGTCGAGTTCTTTCTTCAAGGCCTGCAAATCGGTTTCAATGCCCGACAGGTTCAGCACGTAGCCACGCACGCTCTCGCCTACTGCCGTCAGCACGGCATCACGTACCCAGTCTATCTGACTGGTCTCGTTCCACAGGCAGTGTACCATCAGCAGGCAATCGGACAGGCGTACCTCGGTGTTTCCTTGCAGAAAGGCAGCGGCCCGCAGCAGACGGACGATTTTCTTCCAGCGACGGTCGGACACGTAGAGTGCTACATCGGAAGGTGAATCGGCATTTTCCAGCTGGCGGTTATAATCTTCCAGCTTGTCTTTAAGGGAATGGATGACTTCCAGCACGGAATAGTGCAGGCCGACGGATTTCATCTGTTCCTGCCACTGGCGGTATTCTTCGTCGCTCACTGCCAGACTTTCGTCCATTTCCGGCTCGCTTTCGTCGGCTGTGGAAATCATCCGGTCAAAATCGGACAGGTCTTCAATACCGCCCACCAGCTTGCGCACCAGGAAGCGGTCGTACAGTGCTTCCAGTCCTTGTCCTGAAGCCGGAAGTTCGTTCGATGCGGCAATCAGTCCTTTCATGGGGACTCGTACCGAAAACTGTCCGTTGCGGAAGATTTTCTCATTGATGACGGTCAGAAGGGCATTCTGTATGGCGGGACCGGCTTTCCATATTTCATCCAGAAAGACGACGGTGGCGGTGGGCAGATAGCCTTCGGTCATGCGTTCGTAGGTGTCTTCGTTTTTCAGCCGGGCAATGGATACGGGACCGAATATTTCGTCGGGGGTACTGAACCGCGACATGAGGTACTCGAAAGCTGTTCCTCCACGGAACATCAGTTTCAACCGGCGGGCTACCATACTCTTGGCCACTCCCGGAGGGCCTAACAGGAAGATACTCTCTCCTGCCACAGCCGAAAGCAGCGCCAGGGCCATGACTTCTTCTTTGCCGTACACCCGCTCGTTCAGGGTGTCCAGCAGTTTCACGATACGGTTTTTCAACGTTTCCATTTTACAAAAAATGAAGGAGTAAATTTACGGTGCTGCGACAAGACATTGAGGGTCTGGAGCACGACGGACAGGACAATCAGCCCCAGTCCTAAATAGAAGCTGAAGTTCAGGTCTTTGGCTTCCTGAAATATCAGCATGGCACCGATGATGCTGTATATCGGCTCCAGGTTATAGCTCAAGTTGACCGTAAAGGCGGAAATCACTTTCAGCACCTGAATCTGGAGGATATAAAGTCCCACGGTACATACCGAAGCCAGGCAAAACAGGTAAATCAAATCCTGCGCACCGGGCAGAATAGAGGACACCGGGAAATGGTGCAGATAGAAAGGCAGGATGCAGGAGATGCCTAAGAAACCGCCCAGCATCTCGTAAATCAGCATGGTGCTGGAGGTGTAGTTCACGGCTACCTTCTTGTTGACAATGGTAAACAGAGAAGCTAAAGCCGACGAAATGACTCCCATGCAGATACCCACCCGGTAGCGGGTGTCAAAATGGAATATCAGCACAATGCCCAGCACGGCCACCAGGCTGAACAGAATCTCCCGCAAGGAAATGCGGTGACGATTGATGAGGGGCTCAAAGATGGCGGTAAAGATGCTCATCAGCGAAAGACAAACCACGCCGATGGATACATTGGAGGCTTTGATACTTCCATAGAAGAATATCCAGTGCAAGGCCAACAGCAATCCCACAGAACCAATCTTGGTTACATCGCCCAAGGTCACTTTCCGCAGCTTTTTCAGAAACGAAAGCAACAGGAAAAACATCACGGAGGCGAACATCATACGGTACCACACGAGCAGGCCTTCATTCAGGGAAATCAGTTTTCCGAAAATCCCCGTTCCTCCGGCAATGAGAATGGAAAGATGCAGTTTTATGAATGCTTCCTTCATATAAAAAGAATCTAATGTGAACACGATACAAGAAAGCGAAGAACTCCTCACGTATGACCGGCGGAATTCTTCGCTTCTTCTTATTTTATTATCTATACAATCGCTACCCGATTACAGCGGCATGTTACCGTGTTTCTTCGGCGGATTGCTCTGGCTCTTGTTCTGAGTCATTTCCAATGCCTGAATCAGTTTATAGCGAGTATCCTTCGGAAGGATGATTTCATCGATGTAACCCTGTTCGGCTGCACGGTAAGGATTAGAGAATTTTTCCTTGTATTCTTCTACTGCCTTCGCCTTTTCTTCCGGAGTAGCCTTGCGGTACAGGATGTTTACGGCACCGTCGGCACCCATTACGGCAATTTCTGCTGTCGGGTAAGAGAAGTTTACATCGGCACCGATAGGCTTACTGTTCATTACGATGTAAGCACCACCGTAAGCCTTACGGGTAATTACGGTAATCTTAGGCACTGTAGCTTCTGCGTACGCATACACAATCTTCGCTCCGTGACGGATGATACCGTTGTGTTCCTGTGTGCATCCCGGCAAGAAGCCCGGTACGTCTTCGAACGTCACGATAGGAATATTGAAGCAGTCGCAGAAACGGATAAAGCGAGAAGCCTTGTCAGAAGCATCGATGTCGAGCACACCGGCCAGATAAGCAGGCTGGTTGGCTACGATACCTACAGAACGTCCGCCCAGGCGAGCAAATCCTACCACGATGTTCTTGGCAAAGTGAGGCATCACTTCAAAGAAGTAGTGGTTGTCGACTACCGGTTCGATGATGTTCTTGATGTCGTACGGCATGTTCGGGTCATCCGGAATGACTGTCATCAGTGATTCTTCTGCACGGCGGATGTCGTCAGTGCAAGGAATCATCGGGGCATCTTCCATGTTGTTAGACGGAAGGAAGCTCAACAGTTCACGGATGCTCATCAAAGTTTCTTCTTCTGTATCGCAAAGGAAGTGAGTTACACCGCTCTTGCTGCTGTGGGTATAAGCACCACCCAGTTCTTCCTTGTCCACTTCTTCGTGTGTCACGGCCTTCACTACGTCCGGACCAGTGATGAACATGTGGCTCTTTTCCTTCACCATGAAGATGAAGTCGGTCAGTGCCGGAGAGTAGCAGGCACCACCTGCACAAGGACCTAAGATGGCTGAAATCTGCGGAATCACACCTGAAGCGATGGTATTCTGATAGAAGATAGAAGCGTAACCTGAGATACTGCCTACACCTTCCTGAATACGTGCACCACCTGAGTCGTTCAAGGCAATCACCGGCGCACCGTTCTTTAACGCCAGTTCCTGCACTTTCACAATCTTCTGTGCACCTGTTGCACTCAGTGTACCGCCGTATACGGTGAAATCGTATGCATATACGTACACCAGACGTCCGTCAATCTTACCGTAACCACAAACGATACCGTCACCCGGAATGTGATTCTTATCCATTCCGAAGTCTGTACAGTGATGGATTACGAACTTGTCCATTTCATTGAACGTACCCTTATCGAGCAACATGTCGATACGTTCGCGGGCTGTCATGTGACCGTTGGCGTGCTGTCTTTCCACACGTTCTACGCCACCACCCTGAGAAGCAAGCTTATCCAGCTCCTCAAATTTCTTATATTGTTCTGCTGTTGTCATTGTTCGTCTTCTTTAATTACATCCAAAGTCATTATCACCTGATTGCTGTTGACAGAATCTCCTTCGTTTACCAGGATTTCCTTCACTACGCATTCGCTGTTTACCTTGTAGTTGCTCTGCATCTTCATGGCTTCAATCACTACTACAATGTCGCCAGCCTGCAGACGGTCGCCTGCTTTCACCGGAATCTTGACTACCTTACCCGGCATCGGAGAAACAATCTTATCCTGCTGTTTCTCGTCACTGCCCTTGCGCATACGCAGGTATTTAGCCTGTGAATCGATGATGTCAATGTTGTATGACTGGTAATGTGCATTTACAGTATAGCTTTTTCCACCTTCCTTACGAATCAGTTCGGCATTGTACGACTTTCCTTCGTGCAGAATGGAGCAGCTACCATTTTCGGCCATCACGATGTCTACATCGTATGGAACTCCGTCAATGGTCAACTGTACCTTGTTGCCTTCTTTGCTGACCAATGTCACATCCGCAACTCTGTCTCCTATATGTATTTCCATAATCTTCTACTTTAATTCAAAATACTTAGATTCTCAGCACACCTTTTTTCAGGCCAAACTCACGCCAGCGGCTGATAGGACGGTTGTCGCTTGATGCCGACTTGTTTTCTTCCAGGTTCATCAGGTAGTCAATGTAAGCCGCAATCATGGCGATGTTTTCTGTTTCTTCTTCTTTCTGTCCGGCCCATTCGCGCAGCATGTCCTGATGTTTCGGGATGAACAACGTGTTGTAATGTCCTTCTACAAAATCGGGCACGTTCATGATGTGACGCAGGTAACCGATATTAGTCTTCAAACCGGTAATCTTGTATTCGTACAACACGCGGCGCATACGTTCGATGGCAAACTCACGAGTGGTAGCCCATACAATCAGCTTACCAATCATCGGGTCATAATAGATAGGAATTTCGTAGCTTTCATACACATAGCTATCGATACGCACACCGATACCGTTCGGTTCCATCAGCTGACGGATGACACCCGGTGAAGGCATGAAGTTGTTTTCTGAATCTTCTGCACAGATACGGCATTCGATGGCATGTCCGCGCTGTTTCAAATCTTCCTGCTTGAAGTGCAACGGCTCGTTATTGGCTACACGAAGCTGTTCCTTTACCAGGTCGACACCTACCACTTCTTCTGTAATAGGATGTTCTACCTGCAAGCGGGTATTCATTTCCAGGAAGTAGAAATTGCGGTGCTTGTCGACCAGGAATTCAATTGTACCGGCTCCTTTATAGTGTACAGCCTTGGCTGCAGCTACAGCTGCCTCACCCATTTTCTGACGCAATTCAGGAGTTACAAAAGGAGAAGGAGTTTCTTCTACGATTTTCTGGTTACGACGCTGGATAGAACATTCGCGCTCGAACAGGTGTACGGCATTTCCGAAATTATCTCCCAGAATCTGGAATTCGATATGATGCGGTTCTTCCACAAATTTTTCCAGATAAACGGTGTCGTCACCAAATGAAGACATAGATTCTGAACGGGCAGTATTGTATGCTTCTTCTACTTCATCTTCACTGTGAATCAGACGCATACCCTTGCCACCGCCTCCCATAGAAGCTTTCAGCATGACCGGATAACCGATTTTATTACAGATTTCCTTTGCCTCTTCTACACTCTGCAACGGCTGTTCTGTACCCGGAACTACCGGCACTCCTGCTGCAATCATGTGTTTACGGGCAGAAATCTTGTCACCCATCGCATCCATCGTTTCAGGATCCGGACCAATGAAGATAATACCTTCCTGACGACAACGGCGTGCAAATTCTGAATTTTCAGACAAGAAGCCATATCCCGGATGAATAGCATCTACTCCATGACGTTTTGCAGCCATGATAATTTTATCTATGTTCAGATAACTTTCGCGAGATGCTGCCGGACCTATCAGGCAAGCCTCATCTGCATAAAGTACGTGGCGAGCCGTTCTGTCGGCTTCGGAAAAAACTGCTACGGTACGGATACCCATTTCACGGCAAGAACGCATCACGCGCACAGCAATTTCACCACGGTTAGCGATTAATACTTTGTGTATCATGCTTTATGTTTTAATAATGATTTCTTTTGATGCCAGACTATTCTCATATAGTCCAATAAGCTGAGCATCTGCATGCCCCTCATTGTCGATTCGGCACAAATGCCCCAAAAACTGTGCAAAAATAGCAAAAAAAGAGACACCGTTTCAACGAATGTCTCTTTTTTTGCCATTTTGCTACTCTTTCCCTCAAAAATACCTAAAAATGAGGAGCGGATTATCTATTAAAAACAATAACGCAAAGTCGAGTTTGCAAAATAATGGGAACAGGCAGAAAGCCGTATCAACGGGTCTGTCTCACTGTATGCAACACTTTACCTTCCTTATTAATCATATACAGGCACAATTCTTTCTTATCGGCAGAAATCAAAGAGAAACCTGTCTCTCCGCTACAGAACACAGTGCCTTCTACTGCTTTTACCTTGCGGCTCAAGGAACCGGAAGTGTTTACCACATAATCAATCTTGCTTCCTGCTTTGCGAATATGCTGGAAGTTATGGATATGTCCGCACAAGTACATGTTTACATTGTTATGCTTGCGCAAAATGCTGTCTACCCGTTTTTCCATATCCAGGCGTTCCGAATCATTCTTGTCTGTATCTGCATAAATAGGATGATGGCCTACAACCAGCACCCAGTCTTCTTTGGCAGATGTCAGCACAGAATCCAGCCATGCCAGCTGTTTGTTCATATCTTGCTTGCATGCATCCGGATATTTTTCTGTATCTTCACGGTATTTATCCAGCAGAGGAGCTGTGTCAATCATTACCAGGCGCACCGTAATGTCATCGTTCTCCAGCACCTTTGTGTAATAACGTGCCGGTATCTCCCAACGGGCACTCACCTGACTGTAGTCCAATACAGCCTGGGTGTTTCCACGATATTCGTGATTACCCAATATAGGATACCAGGGAATCATCAGTTCCGGATGGCTGTACACCAATTCGTAGTTGGTCATCCACAACGGGTCGTTTACACTGCGTACGCCTTCAAAGTGATGCACATCGCCGGCAGCAACCACAGCTTCAATATCTACATTCTCTGCCATCTGCCCCATCAATTCGGCAATAGGTTTCTGGTCGTAATATCCATTACGACCCAAATCATTTGCCAGATAAAAATTCAAGGGTTTCTCCAATGCCTTCCATTCTGAAGGACCTTGTGCAAATACTGCCCACACAGACAAAAGCAGACAGCATGTACAAAAAAATCTTTTTAATGAAATCATAATCATTTTAGTTTTATCAGTTATTTGTTTGTTGATGCAAAGGTAAATCTCAATTCTGAATAAAATCAGAAAAAATCCTCTACTGAAAGTTCTCAAAAAATAAGTCCGAAACGCGGTTGTCCGGACTTATTCGTCTAAGGAAAAATGCAGTTTCACAACTGCCTTAACAAAACCTAGAAAAGGATTTTATTATTTTGTACCGTATGCTCCGAAGCGAGCTTCCACTTTCGGAGAGGTATAAGTCACTCCATTTACTTCCAGACCTGCTGCGAAATAAGGCTGCATAGCTGCATCATTTCCGTCATATGCACCAGTCAGTACCGGTGAACCAGCCTGTACATGGAAATCCCATGCATCCTGATATACATAATCGGTCAAACCTACTTCATTAATCGGATAGTTTACGAATTTCGGATCATTAGTGGCACATGCCTCCTGTGTTTTTGTTATCACACTGTTTGCATCTACCACTCCTTCATTATAGTCTTCGTGTGCATAAGCATATCCTTCCCAAGAGTAAGCCACTCCTGACTCGTCAGCAAACACTACGTCACTTTTCTGTGTGCCTGAAGCATAGTAGTTATAGTCAATAACCGACTGGTCATTATATCCTTCATCCGGATTATTCGGAATATCAAAGTTAGGAGTCATGGCTCTGAACTTACAGTTCACCATCAAATTATTGAACACATTGGCCAATGCATTCTTTTCTACATATACGCCACCGCCTTTTTCACCGTCACGACGCCATCCTGCATTGATAATGGTATTGTTGTATGCCTGGATTTTTGCCATATTACGTGTTTCACTCTGACCAGAGCTGGAGAGTTTCAAGCCATTGGTATTCGGGCTGAACATGATGTTTCCAGCTACATCGACCACACATCCTGCTTTTACGTTTACAGCTTCTGCACCATCATATCCGTTTGCAGCAAACACATTGTTAGCGATAATGGCATTTCCACCCATCAAATAAATACCATCTGACCAACCGTTACGCAATACAGAGTTGGTAATGACATAATGTCCATTGATATTATTGGTTGTAATCTGCGGATACGCATCGTCTCCAGCGGTATATACTTCAGCGGCAGCAGCAGGAGAACCTTCTACAACCTGACCTCCCGTGTATTCAATAATTGTATGGTCAATCAACATTTCCTCGCAAGTGGATGAAGCCACAATACCTCCCCAAAGACCTGCGAAAATATTTTCTTCTGTACGTTCATCTTCCGGAACAGAGAACAAGATGGGCTTTTCAGCAGTACCTTCACAATATAAATTTCCGTTTATAGTGAACTCTACCGGAACATGATTGGCTCCTACTCCGGCTGTACTTACAATAATTTTTACACCTTCCTTGATTACAAGGCTTTTACCTTCGGGCACCGTATAATGGTTAGTCAGATTTACTGTAGTATCTGCAGGCCAGATAATGATGTCGCCAGTGGTTTCTTCATTTCCACCATCGGTATTTTCATCGTTATTTCCATTGTCATTGTTTCCGGGAGCCTCAGTTCCATCCCCGTTTGCAATCGGGTCTTCTTCAGTACAAGCTGCCATAAAAGACAACGCTACCAGAGCCGTACCGGCCAACAAATAATTTTTCAGTTTCATGTTGTAATAATTTAGAAATGTTAGTCAATATAATTTTTTATCTCTTTATTATAGTTTGTATCTGATTCCCAGCATAAATGACTGTCCGTGCCATTCCTTACGTTCAATCACATTGCCATTGCTGCGTTCTGAATTGACACTTTCTGTACGAGGACTACTTTGTATAAAGCGAAGCAAAGGAGTATCCAACAGGTTAGATGCCTTGGCAAAAAGACTGATACCGTTCTTAAAGCTTTTTTCGACGGAAGCATCCAGCTGCATATAACCATCTTCCCAAATATCATCTTCATACCAGTTGGAAATATCACTTAAACGCTTTCCGGTATAGCTGCCGGCAATCTGTCCTTCCCAACCATATTTGGCACTCTTGAACAGCAATGACAGATTAGCTACATGAGCAGCCTGCCCAAACAAGGGACGTGTCTGAGTGCATGTCTTCACATCATTGCCATCCATGATTCGCTTTTCGGTCGTAATGGAAGAATGCGTGTAGGTATAATTGGCTTTTATTCCAAACCAGTTAAAATATTTCATTATATCTACTTCTACTCCCATATTGGTGGCATTACCAAAATTCATCGGTTTATAGTAAGTATCCTGTCCTTCGTTCAGCAATCCATACTCAATCGGATTCTTCAGTTTTTTATAAAACATACCCACCATGAACTGCTCGGATGATTTCGGGAAGAATTCATAACGCAAATCGAGGTTGTCGGCTACCGTATGCTTCAAATCAGGATTTCCTTTTTCTTTATAATCTTCATTGATAATGCTGTAAGGAACAATTTCAAAGAAGCTGGGACGGTTGATGGAACGGGCATACGAGAAACGAAGGTTCGCATTTTTATGTACTCCATATTTTGCATGGAAGCTCGGCAATACATCCGTATATTTCTGGTATCCTTCAGGATCTGTATTTTCTGTAGGAAACTTCAAAGTGTAACCTTGATTGGTATGTTCCACACGAACTCCGGCAATAAATTCCCATTTCCGGTATGTGTATTTCACCATTCCATATCCTGCACCAATCTTTTCAGTGGCATCATAGTTTAACGGGTCACTGATGTTACCATACTTAAGCGGGGTAAACAAGATTTCATCGTAGTTATTCCAGTCCTCTCCCTGATACTGCGGATCTTTCACTCCCGTAGCAGAGTTAAAAGTATATTCATTGAAAAAACTGTCACGTTTCTTATCGCGGTACATACCTCCTACTGAGAAATCGAATACGGAACCTCCATCCAGTTTCAGCTTATACATCAAATCGAGGTATCCAGCCTTATCGTTGTCCGAGTTATGTTCCCAACGACGGATTGCTGCCCCAGAAGTCTGCACATGGTTACCCAGCAAGAAGATTTCCGCATTATCCGGTGTTTCACTGTATGCCTTTGAAAGTACAGCCGACCAGTTCAAACGAAGCACACCGCCTTCCAGAAAGGCATGTTCACCTTTCAGCGTGGAATTGATAATGTACTGATGATTCCACTTCATACGTACGGCTCCTTCTTTTTCGTCATGTCCGTCACGCACTTCTGCTTCTCTCATATCCATATAGCCATTATACCAGGTCAGCTTATGATTGGCATTAATATGATAATCCAATTTGGCATGGGCTCCGATACGAGTCTGTTGCGAAGAATAATTTCGGTATTCGATACCATTGTGGGTTGTTCCCGGCTGGTAATACAACTGGCTTTCTTTTCCTCTATACGTATTCAGGTAACTACCTGCCAGCATCACCCCCAATTTATTGTGAAAGAAGCGGTCGCCGTAAGATAATCCGGCAGTCAAATCGGGCAATGGCTTGTTCCATTTCATCCGCAGATTGTCTGTCGTAAAGTTATCCATTGTCACACGGCTGTCTTCCGGCATTCCCATCTGCTCGTAAGGAGATTGCTTCACAATCGCTCCATGATTGAACGACTGAAAATCGCGGTCAAAATACATTGCATTGTAACCGGTTGACAGATTGGCCGTAAACTGACGTTCAGAAGGCGCGTCCTTCATAATCAAATTGACAGCTCCACCGATTCCGTCACCTTCCATGTTGGCAGTCAAAGATTTGGTCACTTCCAAACGATCCAGCATTTCTGACGGGAAAATATCCAGCGGCACAAAACGGTTCTTGTTGTCCGGACTCGGAATTTTTACTCCGTTCACCAAGGTATAGTTGTAACGCTTATCCATACCGCGAAGAATGGCATACTGTCCTTCACCGCTACTGTTACGTTCTATTGTCACACCTGACATTCGCTGAATCACGTTGGCCACCGTAATATCCGGAGACAGCTCTATGGCCTTTGCACTCATTACATTCACCACGTTCATTGCCTGACGTTCGATGCCTCTTGCACCGGCTTCCGTTCTTCCTGGGTTAGAAGCGACTACCACTACTTCATCCAACGCCACATCGTCACTCTTCAAAGGAATCACAATTTCTTTCTTATCTGCTGCTATGCTGACTTCATATTTTTTATAACCTACATAAGAACAGACCAGCGTATATTTGTCTCTGTCCACCGACAGATTAAAGCTTCCGTCCAGTCCGGTTACCGTTCCTTTTCCCGGGTCTTCCTTCACAATCACTGATGCACCAATAATCTCTTCTCCGGTCTGCGCATCCTTAATTTTACCTTTTATCACACCAGCTTGAACTCCAGCCGACATCAGTGATAACAATACCAATACAACCTTAGATTTCATTTGCTTTCCTTATTTGCCGCAAATGTATCTTGGGGTGTTTTCACTGGTATTGCAAAGAGATTTCTTTTGTATTACATCCACACATTCCCCATATTTCACATAAAAAAGAGGTATCTCAGGCATGGCCTGCAAATACCTCTTTTTACAAACGTATGACAATTTATCCTTTTTATCTGCGGAACCGGGAAGAAACCGGCTACTTTACTTCTATGCTGACAATTTCCTGCAAGATGCTTACCGCACTCTTCACATCTGTTACTTTCGACACCACCATGCTGCGTCGCCCGTTCTGCTCTCTCAGATTGCAATAACGAGGATTCTTGGCCATGTATTCAATAAATTTACCGAAAGCCACACTCTGATAATACGGACTGTCCAGGTTGCTGACGAAGTAGAGCGTCATCCGTTCTGCCTTCAATACCACTTTTTCCACGCCTAAACGCTTGGCCAGGCGTCTCAACGGAACAATACGCAGCAATTCTTCACCTTCTGGCGGTATTTTTCCGAAACGGTCAACCAGCTTGGCCTTAAAGGTTTCCACATCCTTATCCAGTTCAAGCTTGTCCAGTTCACGATACAATAACATCCGCTCACTGCTGCTCGGGATGTACTCATTCGGGAAGAGCAACTCCAGGTCACTTTCCACCGTACATTCATCCACAAATTCCTCTCCGCTGATTTTTTCTTCACCCGCTTTGATTTCCTCGGCATACAAATCGGCAAACTCTTCGTTCTTCAGTTCGGTAACCGCTTCATTCAGAATCTTCTGATAAGTTTCATATCCCAAGTCCGCAATAAAACCACTCTGTTCTGCACCCAGCATATTTCCAGCTCCACGGATGTCCAAATCCTGCATGGCAATGTGAATGCCACTGCCCAAATCACTGAAATTCTCAATGGCCTGCAAGCGGCGTCTGGCTTCCGGTGTAAGCGATGGCAAAGGTGGTGCCAGCAAATAACAGAATGCTTTCTTGTTGCCTCGTCCCACTCGTCCGCGCATCTGATGCAAGTCGCTCAATCCAAAATTCTGCGCCTGATTGATAATGATGGTATTGGCATTGGGTATGTCAATTCCACTCTCAATAATCGTCGTGGCCAACAATACATCATAATCATAATTGACAAAGTCGAAGATAATCTTCTCCAGTTCTTCCGGTTGCATCTGCCCGTGCCCGATGCATACCCGGCAATCAGGTATATTCCGCAGAATCATTGCCTTCAGCTCCACCAGATTCTGAATGCGGTTGTTCACAAAGAAAACCTGCCCGTTGCGGCTTATTTCAAAATTGATGGCTTCGGATATAATTTCTTCATTGAATGTATGTACTTCCGTCTGAATAGGGTAACGGTTGGGAGGAGGTGTCTGGATGACCGACAAGTCTCTAGCTCCCATCAAAGAGAACTGAAGGGTACGCGGAATAGGAGTCGCCGTCAGTGTCAGCGTATCTACATTGACCTTCAGCTGGCGAAGCTTTTCCTTCACGCTTACACCGAACTTCTGCTCCTCGTCAATGATAAGCAGCCCCAAATCCTTGAATTTGACACTTTTTCCAATAATCTTATGCGTACCAATAAGGATATTGATTTTTCCGTCGGCCAGTTCTTTCAGAATACGGCTTGTATCCTTTGCCGTACGTGCCCGGCTCAGGTATTCCACCTTACAAGGCATATCCTCCAGACGTTTCTTGAAAGTCTGGAAGTGCTGATAAGCCAGTACCGTAGTCGGCACCAGCACCGCCACCTGCTTGTTGTCGGTCACTGCCTTAAATGCGGCACGGATAGCGACCTCTGTCTTACCAAAACCCACGTCGCCACAGACAAGACGGTCCATCGGCTTATCACTCTCCATATCCGCCTTTACTTCCTGAGTAGCCTTTAACTGGTCTGGAGTATCTTCATACAAGAAACTGGCCTCCAGTTCGTGCTGCAAAAAGCTGTCGGGACTATATTTAAACCCTTTCTCCTGTTTACGCTGAGAATAAAGTTTAATCAAATCACGGGCAATATCCTTGATTTTGGTCTTGGTCCGTTCCTTGATTTTTTCCCAGGCTCCTGTGCCCAGCTTACTGATACGGGGCTGTTCTCCTTCTTTCCCTTTGTACTTGGAGATTTTGTGTAATGAATGAATGGATACAAACACCACATCCTCATTCTGATATACCAGTTTGATGACCTCCTGCGTAGTATTCCCGTTCGGAATACGCACAAGTCCAGCAAAGCGTCCGATACCGTGGTCGATATGTACCACATAATCGCCCGGCTCAAACATATTCAGTTCCTTGAGCGACAATGCCACTTTTCCACTACGTGCCTTGTCACTGCGAAGGTTGTATTTATGAAAACGGTCGAATATCTGATGGTCCGTGAACACACAAACCCGCAACGCATGGTCCACAAACCCTTCATGCAACGTACGGTCTACCGGTTCAAAGGTAATGTCATCGCCTCTCTCCTTGAATATATCTTTCAGACGTTCCGTCTGCTTCATGCTGTCCGAACAAATATACAGACGATATTTCCGTTGCAGAAAATCAGTCAGAGAACTTGCTACCAAATCAAAATTCTTGTGGAAAATAGGCTGTACGGATGTCTCGAACGACAAGCGCGCCTGAGGAGTTCCTAAAGCTTTATGTCCGAAATCTACCCGGAAGAAATCAAGGACACGCACCGTAAATTCGGCTCCGTCAATCAGTTTTTTTGACAAATTCATCAGTTCCGTCTGCTCGCCTTCATACGCTTTCAGTGCCTGAGGGGAAACCGCCTCATCGTGTACGGCCTGAATGCGTTCACGTACCCAAAGCAAATCTTTTACCCATAGTGTAGCGTCTTTATCCACAAAATCCAGGAAACAGATATCCGCTCCTTCCGTCCCCGAAAGTTCAGGTACAATACAGATGGAATCCTTCTTTTCTTTTGACAACTGAGTTTCTACTTCAAACGTACGCAAACTGTCAATCTCATCTCCGAAAAAGTCAATTCGGTACGGATATTCCGACGCAAAAGAATACACGTCAAGAATGCTGCCGCGCAAGGCAAACTGTCCCGGCTCATAGACATAGTCCACATGCTCAAACCCATACTTGGAAAGCGTCTCCATCAGCTTGACCGTATCTTCCTGCTGTCCCACTTTCAGGGTCAGCATCGCATCCGAAAGCCGTTTCCGAGAAACCACTTTCTCTGCCAAAGCTTCCGGATAGGTGACTACCGTGACCGGCTTCTTCTGCTCCAGTCTGCTCAGCACTTCCGTGCGAAGAATTTCATTGGCTGCATCTTTCTGGCCGTATTTAATAGCACGACGGTAAGAAGACGGGAAAAACAGGATATCAGCCTCTCCGTCCACCTGCACCAGGTCATGATAAAAATACCCGGCTTCCTCCAAATCATTCAGTATAAACACATGAATTCCCGGCATCGTCTTGACCGATGCCGAAGCAAACAAGGAAGCACACGAACCGTGCATGCCTTCCAAATAAACAGTCTTTATATCCTTATTTTTACGTAAAGAAGCCAAGCCTGCCACATTAGGATGCTTGGCATATACCTCTTGAAGCTCTTTTATACTCATTGTCTCATCAATAGATGCTGCAAAAATAAGCAATCTCGTTTGAATATGCGCACAAAAAACGAAGAATACAGCAGCAACTCTTCCTTAAAATTTGAAGCTGATGCTTCCGTACGGCAAACAATTTCCTCTCCAGTGCACGGAATAAAAACTCAGAATATCCTCTTCGGAAGGGTTTCCCACGACATTATATACACCCAGACGAAGCAAGAGCAATTTATCGCCGAATGATTTCCGGTAAGAATAGCCCACATCCACCCGGTAGTTCAGCGGCTCACGCTTTTCACGAAAATCTTCTACCGACAAAGGCGCATAATCTTCATTCCAGAACCGGACTTTTCCGGAGCGCAGCATCCCTCCTACGGAAAAAGAAGAACGAGTCGTCAGCTGATACGACAAGGCTCCTCCTAACTGATGAGGCACATCGTACAAAGAGGGCACCTTCCCTTTTTCCGGCAGTTCACCAAACCACTCCCGGCTTCGGGAGTAAGCATACGACAGTTGCAGGCTCCAACGCTTCCAGTGCTGATACAAATATCCCTTTACCCCATAACTGTCTCCATTTCCTACCATCAAGTATTTCTGCCAGCTCTCATCTTCAACCCACGTGTCCGGGCGCAAAGCCAGCACATTCCGTCTTGTCTTATAGTACACAGAGACTTCACACTGTCCCGAATCCATAAAATGTTTCCATCCCATCTCATAATGTTCGGAAGAGCGAGGCTTGAAACCGTCAATGCTGGGCATTCTGAAATCTGTGGGCAAAGAGAAGCTGTCAAAACGAAGGAAATGATAAAACTGTTCCATCTTCGAAAAGTTCAGATAAAGCAGATTGCTCTCTGAAGGAAAATATTTCACCGACAGACGTGGCTGAATACTATAGTATGACCGGTGATGCTGGGGGCTATAGGCCACTCCATGCACACCCACCTGTACTGAGAATTCTGGAGAAATGCGCAACAGGTTGTCATAATAAACCGACACCTGATTCACCGGCTCATGCCGTACCCGCATCTCTTCACCTTGTGACACCAAATCGTAGACTTCATACGCATATTTCACTCCCCAGCGCGCATGATAGAGATTCTCCAGCGAATAGCTAAAATCCGTCGTCACGTTGAGCGACTTGATACCGCTATGTACATATCCGTCCGTATCCTCTTTTATCTCTCCCATATAAGCCCGGTTGGTATGAGCTGAATAAAACACTGCCGTAGAATTTCCCAGCCTTCCCTTCTGCGTGGCAAACGAGAGCTGATAGGCCTGATTGTCCCAACGTAGCACTGACACATTTTCTCCGTTTTCCTCGATGGGTAAATGAAAATCATCCCGGGCACCGTAGGCCAGAAAATTCATCGTGGTAACGGGAGACAAGTTATACGACAACTTGGCATTATAATCATAAGTAGAATGATTCAAACGATTTTCCTCCGACAAAAGACTGTCAAAGAAATCCAGCCAGCTTCTACGTGCACCAACCATGTACGATAGTTTATTCTTGATAATCGGTCCCTCGAGCATGACGGAGGCAGCCGGCATGTCCAATGTCAATGTACGTACATGCTCCTTTTTATTTCCTTCTTTCAAATTGACTTCCGTGACCGACGAAATACGCCCCTCCAAAGGAGTCGGGAAAAAGCCTTTATGAAAAATCATATTCTTTACGGCATCTCCATTGAACACAGGTAAAAGCGAACTGAAATGTCCGGGATGAAAAACCGGCACACCATCCAGCAGTAGCTGATTTTCATCATATCCTCCCCCATCGACCATAAAATTCTGACCAGCCAAAGAAGAAGTCACCCCCGGCAGAATCCATATCTGCGAAAACAAGTCGCCTCCACTAAAAGCCAGCAAGTTGGATGGAGTCAGTTCTCCCAATTCATTTTCCCGTTTACCCGACTCCACGGTAACCTCTTCTATCTCAAACAACAACGGTTTCAGACAAGTACGAACAAAGCAGTCTCTCGTTACCCTAAGCGGCTGTGACTGCGGAGCATACCCCATATAAGAAGTCTTTAAGGTATACGTTCCCTCAGGCACCTGCAAACGGAAAACACCTTTCCCGTTCGAAATAGTATTCCATTGTTTTCCATCTTTATCCTCCAATGTGACAACCGCCCCATACAAACGTTCTTCACTGTCCTCTTCGGACACCGTACCGCTGACATCATAACTTTCAATCTTCCGTGCATGAATCACCAGCTTCCGAGGAGGTACTACCGCAATTTTCACCTGATAGCCGGAAAGAATGCGACGCACAAGTGTCTCCACAGTCATTTTTCCTCCATGCTCAATCCGGCATATATCCCCCAGTTCCATCTGTGTAGGATTATATGACAATACGATTCCCGTACTTTTTTCAATCCATTCAAACCACTGCAATACGGTAGCGGAAGAGGAGCTCACCTGTATCCACTCTTCCGCTACCGTATTCGCTGATTTGACTTCCTGCCCCCATGCTTCCGGTCGTGCTATCACGCACATCCACAGCAAGAGGAACAGCCATTTACTTTTCATACAACCTGTAATGTTTTCCTTTCACCAATGTCTCGCATTTACATCCACAAAGAAAAGCCAGTTCTCCGGCTATGTCCGGTTCATCGATGTTTATCCGGCTCGTAATCAGATTTTTCTCCAGACCTTTGGCTAAATCAATCTGTATACCCGTCTTTTCCTGAATAATCTTTACAACCTCGGTGACAGGCGTCTGTTCAAAAACCAGTACCGAATCATCCATATTGAACACCTCTTGCGGACGAAGAATCGTATCCGTTTTCAACATGCCATCTTTCAGTTCCGCCTTTTCATTGGCTTGAATCACGACTTCATGTTCAGCTGCCTCTACACGCACCTTTCCGGTTTTTACAAACACCCCGGCTCTTTCTTTCCGTGCTACGTCAACCAAAAACGAGGTACCTAACACTTCCACATCCAGAAAATCGGTTTTTACCCTAAAAGGAATCCCATGCATTTTTTTCACCTGAAAGAAAGCCTTCCCTTTCAATACCGCCATTCTTCCTTCGCCTTTATCCGAGTACTGATAAGACAATGTAGCTTCAGGATATAACACGACCTCTGAGCTGTCGGGAAGAAGTACCTGTTTGACCGAATTTTCCACATTGGCATAATACATTGTCGCATCCTCTGCCGGTGTACGGAAAAGATAAAAAGCACCGATACCCAGCAACACCAGTAATGAAGCTGCTACAGAAAGGAAAAAGGTCATCTTCCGTTCGAATGTCATTGCCCGTTTCCGGTTTTCCAGACGCGGTTCGATTTTTTGCCAGGCCTTACCCGCATCAAAATGAATTTCTGCGGGAACTTTCGTCGGAGCATTCATCAATCTGCGTATCTGTTCAAACTCCTGTTGATGAGACGCAATCCATGCATCCAGTTCCTGTTGCTGAACAAGACTCAGCGGTTCACCCGTAAAATAGCGGGCCAGTAGTTGGTTTATATCTTCCTTGTTACTCATAGTCTTATTCACAATTTATAATAATGGACAATATAATGGCAGCCATTGTCACCAGCAGCGCTCCATGCTCTGCCACATACATACGAAGCAACTTGACAGCCTTTGTCATCTGGTTTTCCACTGTTTTCTCTGATACTTCCAGCTTTTCAGCAATTTCACGATATTTCAGTCCGTGAAGCTTAGCCAGCAAAAAGACTTCCCTGCATCTGGCAGGTAGAGTATTTAGTGCCGATTCCATTATTTCCTGAAGCGTTTTACCTTCTTCAGGACCCTCATCCGGCATGCAGCTGGCAGAAGCCGGATATGCATCTATAGACACCGTATCTTCCCTACGCTTCCGCAGAAAGGATACGCAACTGTTTCTCACGGAAGTAGTCATATAGGCAGCAAACTCCTTTTCAGGCATGTCATCCAAACACTTGTTCCATACGTTGATAAACAGTTCCTGCACAATATCTTCCGCATCATCCTGGTCAGAAACATATCCATAGGCTATACAGCACAGCCTTGAATAATGTTCCTGAAACCGAGATTTGAATATGTCCTTTCTATCGGCACTCATTATCATGATTCCGTCAACACAAATAATCAGAATTTCAAACTTACACCAGCTGTCAAGAATCCTTTATTTCCTAATCCAGCTTCTACAAAACCACCAATCCGGTCATTTCCTACCCGCAAGGCTATCGGATTCACCTGATAAGCAAAAGAAGTGCTCAAATCAGCTTTCTTTGCAGCCTTCTTTCCGGCATCCGTCAAAGCTGTTTCTTTGTGACGACTCAGGTTCACACCGGCAGCTGCCGTTCCATATAATTCAAACAAGCCTCTTTTATAATATACAAATTCTGCGGCAGGAAGAACCAGAAAGTTCACATAGTTTTCTTTCAACGAAGGAGTTTTCTCACCGGCCAATGCCAGTTTGCTGCGGGAAGTAGAAAAAGCCAAATCTGTTCCTATTTTAAAACGTCCTAAAGAATAGCGATAGCCAAATCCATATACCAGACTGTAGTTTTCATCTGTCCGCTTGCTTCCTGTCACTGCATCTGCCAATCCCATTCCCAGTATATCTACTGTACCCTGAGTCAGCCCGTCACTGACAGACAAACGTATTTCGTGTTTATTTTCAGAAGGAGTAAAACCTTTACTATGTTCCTGTCCTTTTACCAGATTTGTACTTGCTAACATACACAAAGATAAAGCAATCAATTGAATTTTCATAATGTCTAGTTTTTTAGTTTAAAAAAAGTCTTACGTTTAATTTTTCTGTTGCCTCACCTGGCCAGGTGGTTTTGTCTTCATAACGCACTTCTTTAGTAAAACCCCTATTCGAAAAACCATTTTTTTTGAAAAAAAGTCCTCGCAACCCATTAAACATCTAATAATGAGCCACAAAAAAGGATATCAGCAACTGTTTTTTTCATTTACAAATATTCTACCGGCAAAAAGTGAGAAATAATTATTACTTTTGTCTACAGGAAAAAGTTTTTTACTAAGGTATTTTTCTGGTTGTATTTTATAAGACTTCTGAAACGACATCATGCATAAAGAAATCATTCAACTGTTAAACGAGAAAAGATTAAAAGAAGCGTTTACCCAAATCAAAGAATCAGCCAACACGCTTAACAACTGGGAATTAAAGTCGCAGATTGAAACCCAACAGACGACTTATGAATATATGCTTCAATACATGGCAATGGGCACACAAGACCCGCAACGTGAAACAATCTATAACCAGTTGCTTTGCAAGGGATATGAACTGGCTGACAAGACTTATTTCCTGAAAGACTGGGAAAAAGCATATGGCTATTTTGCCGATAAATTCCGTAAGTTTGCTCAAACTCCTCCACACTCATTCAAGGAAATCGGCTTCATGCTGGAAGCAGCTAAACACACGTCTGCCACTCTCCAAAACACAGAGGAAGAAGAAGCTCAAAAATTACAAAGCTACACGCTTCACAGAAATACGGTCGATGAATTGTTCAACAAGATATGGGTATCTACACAATGGAGTGAAGAAGACTATCAGGAAGCTCGTGAACTTCTACTTTCTTCGTCTATGGCCACCAACGACAAAGCAGTAATGATGAGTGCCGTCACACTCAATCTGCTTCAGCTCTTTGACAGCCGAAAGTTCCTGCTGTTACTTACAGCTTATCAGCAAACCCAAGAACCGGCTGTTACCCAGCGGGCATTGACGGGAATTGCTCTTGCCACCTACTTCCAGACTGACCGGATTAAACTCTATCCGGAACTAGTTTCTGCTTTAAAGCTGATGGAAGATGACCCTACAGCATTGAAACAATTGCACGATATACAGATTATTTTCCTCCTTTCGCGGGAAACGGAGAAAATAGATAAAAAAATGAGGGAGGAGATTATTCCCCAGATGATGCGTAATCCCAATCTCAGAAATTCAGAGTCAAAAGTCATTGAGATAGAAGACATCGAAGACCTCAATCCGGAATGGCAGAAAGACATGGAACAAATAAACAGTCACATTCGTGAATTAGGAGAGCTGCAAATGGAAGGAGCTGATACCTACATGACTGCCTTTTCACAGCTCAAGACCTTCCCGTTCTTTCAGGAAGCAGCCCACTGGTTTTACCTGTTCAGCATGAAAGTGCCCGATTTATACCAGATTTTCAAAGACAAGGAATTCAATGAAAAATCGTTGTTCGGACTCATGATTAACTCACAGATGTTCTGCGATTCCGATAAATTCTCTTTCTGTCTGGCCATGCAGTCATTGCCTCATGACCAGCAAACCTTCATGCGTTCACACATGAAAGGAGAAGAATTGATTCCCAAGGAACTGGAAACAAGTGAAAATCCGGAAGAGCAGAAAATCAATGCCATACAACGGCAATATATCCACAATTTATACCGGTTCTATAAATTATGGAGATTCAAACAGGAAATGCAAGACATTTTCCGTGAAAAACTGGACTTCTGGAATAACACCTTGCTCTGCCCCTTGATACTGAAAGGAACGTATCATAACCAGATTGCCGGATATCTTTTTTCAAAAGGATACATGCAAGAAGCTGCCGAACTTTATGAAAGTCTGGCTCAACAAGATCCGGCGAATGCAGAAACCTGGCAAAAACTAGGATTCGCCTACCAGAAAAACAAGCTTTATGACAAAGCGGTAAAAGCATACGTGCAGGCAGACGCACTAAAGGCCAACCATTTATGGACACTCAAGCATCTGGCACAGTGTCACAAATTGTCGGGTAATTACTCTCAAGCTGCTTTCTGCTTTCAGAAAGTGCTTGAACTCGATCCAGACAACCTGCACATCCTGATGCAAACCGGACAATGCCTTGCAGCACTGAAGAATTATCCGGAAGCCATTAAGGTATTCTATAAGGTAGAATTTCTGGAAACACATCCGGAAAAAGCACGACGTGCCATCGGATGGTGCTACTTCATGTCCGGAAAATACGAAGAAGCTGTCCGGATGTATGATAAGTTGCTCGCTCTGGAAAACCCACAAGCCAACGACTGGCTGAACTCAGGCCACGTGTATCTGGCTATGGGGAATATACCTCAGGCACTGGTTCACTACCGGAAAGCGGAAACGGCCTGCAAATCGGACGAGGAGTTCATCCCTCAGTTCCTGGGCGATAAAGATGCGCTGACAGCACAGGGGTTGTCAGAAAGTCAGGTCTACCTGATGGCCGACATCCTGCGCCAGAAATAACGGAACACAAGATTTAGCAATAGAAACAAGTCCGATAAAGCTTATCACTTTACCGGACTTGTTTCTATTTTTTTGATATAAGCCAATGCAGCTCCTATGGCCGTCTGATATTCCGCGCTTGCCGGAATGATAAAACGCACATCGTACATCTGCGCAATGGTATCGAAGACCGGACGGCATTGAGGCAACTGTGTCAGATTTCCAATCAGCACAAAATCACGGATACCCATTTCCAACGCAGAAAGTACGGCTGCCTGTCCGATGGATTGCAACACCATGTGCATCAAACCCAAAGCCAAATCTTCGGGAGACACATTGTTATCCAACTTACCCAACAAGGAAGCCGTAGCATCAAGCGGCAGTCCGGGCAAGGAAGTCTGGCAAATATCTTGAATCTGCAAGTCCACATTCTGTAAATTACCTTTTCCAGCCAGTTCTGACACCCACAGAATATCCTGCGTATGCAACAACAGACGCGACAATCCCATCAGTGTGCCTCCTCCGATACCGATTCCGCCCACATGGCGAATCACATCGTGTTCCACTTTCACAAAGGAAGTACCTGTTCCCATACTCACCACCATGAGCCGGTCCAGCCCCGTGGCATACTGAGCACTCAGCCCATTGGCGATAAACTCATCCGTACGAGCCGTAGGCAGACCGTACAAGGGCTGCTGAATGTATGAACTTCCCACTCCGGTCAGCATTACCTGCTCCACCTCCGATAGCTGAATGGAATGATCGTATATATATTTTCCGAATGCACCAAACAGCGAAGTGACAGGGTCCTTGGCAGTTACAAACATCGGATGTTTAATTTCACCGTCTTTCACCCCGACAATCTTGGTGGTACTTCCTCCCACATCTATTCCTATTATCATAACTTAAAAGATTTTGCTATTTTTACAATATGGGCGCAAGTCTACAAACTTTTTTCGGGAAAGCAGACACTTCTGTTACTTTTTTTATAAAAATTTGAAAGCCTTTCCCTATGTAGCCCACTTTCGAATGAAAAGACACTTTGCTTTTTTACAAAGTGTCGAAAAGAAAAACGCTAATTTTCAAGCCTTTTCAAGAATACCTAAACGCATGTTCCCAAACGTCCAAGCGTTTTGAATCAAACGCACTTACGTTTGATTCAAAATGTACTTGTGTTTCAACTAAAACACTTAGGCGTTTGCTCTTAAACGCACTTGCGTTTTTGGAAAGAAAAATTCGGAGCACGAAAAGGAATCACATTTTTATTTCTATCTTTGCAAAGATATAAATGAAACACCATGCAGACAAGTGACAGTATTGTGATTATTCCTACTTACAATGAGAAGGAAAACATCGAAAATATAATCCGGGCAGTATTCGGACTAGAGAAAACATTCCACATTCTAGTCATCGAAGACAACTCTCCCGACGGAACAGCCGACATCGTACGCCGTCTCCAAAAAGAGTTTCCCGAACGTTTGTTTATGATTGAACGAAAAGGTAAACTCGGGCTGGGAACAGCTTATATCACCGGTTTCAAATGGTCTATCGAAAAAGGATATGACTACATCTTTGAAATGGATGCCGACTTCAGCCATAACCCCAATGATTTGCCTAGACTTTACAAGGCCTGCCATGAAGAGGGAGCCGACGTATCCATCGGTTCACGCTACGTAAGTGGAGTCAATGTGGTCAACTGGCCCATGGGAAGAGTACTGATGTCCTACTTCGCTTCCAAATATGTGCGTTTCATTACCGGACTACCCATTCATGACACCACTGCCGGCTTTGTATGTTACCGCCGTAAAGTACTTGAAACCATCCACTTGGACCATATCCGCTTCAAAGGGTATGCTTTCCAGATTGAAATGAAATTTACTGCTTACAAATGCGGTTTCCATATTACAGAAGTACCGGTTATTTTCATTAATCGCGAACTTGGAACTTCCAAAATGAACAGCAGCATCTTTGGGGAGGCCGTATTCGGTGTCATCCAACTGAAATGGGACAGCTGGTTCAAGAAATATCCTAAACATGCTAATTAAGAAGTATTTATGAAACGTACGTGGATACATCATGCAATCATCGTAAACGAAGGACGCCGCTTTGCCGGTTCTATAGTGATTGAAGGAGAAAAGATACAAGAGGTCATTGAAGGAGAGGGCAAACCCGCTGCCGACTGTGAAGAAGAGATTGATGCACAAGGATGCTTTCTGTTGCCAGGAGTGATAGATGACCATGTGCACTTCCGCGATCCGGGACTTACTCACAAAGCAGACATGGCTACCGAAACAGCTGCGGCTGCGGCTGGAGGAGTAACTTCGTTCATGGATATGCCGAACTGCAACCCTCAGACTACCACACTCGAAGCTCTGGAAAATAAATTCCAGGATGCAGCCACCAAATGCATTGTCAACTATTCTTTCTATTTTGGGGCTACGAACAACAATGCCGACCAGCTGAAAGCATTGGACAAAACACACGTATGCGGCGTGAAACTGTTCATGGGAGCCAGCACTGGAAACATGCTGGTGGACCGCATGGAAGCCTTGAAAAAGATATTCTCCGAAGCAGGTATGCTGATTGCTACTCACTGTGAAGACCAGCAGACCATCCGCGAAAATACCGAACGTTTCAAACAGCAATATGGCGAAGACCTGGATATTTCTTTCCATCCGCTGATACGCGATGAAGAGGCATGCTACCGTTCGTCATCACTGGCCGTACAACTGGCGAAGGAAACGGATGCCCGTCTGCACATCCTGCACATCAGTACCGCACGCGAATTAGGTCTGTTAGAAGACCGTCCGCTCCATGAAAAGAAAATTACGGCAGAAGCCTGCGTTTCGCACCTTATGTTCTGTGATGAAGACTATGCCCAACTAGGGGCACGCATCAAGTGCAATCCCAGTATCAAGACAAAGGCCGACCGCGATGCACTGAGAAAGGCCCTGACCACTAACCTGATTGACGTCATAGCTACCGACCATGCTCCCCACCTGCTGAGTGAAAAAGAAGGAGGAGCCCTGAAAGCCGTATCAGGAATGCCCACCCTGCAATTCTCACTGGTCAGCATTTATGAATTGGTGCACGAGGGTGTCCTGTCTATCGAGCAGTTAGTACAGAAAATGTGTCACGCGCCGGCCCAGCTTTTCCAGATTAGTAAAAGAGGATTTATCCGACCGGGGTATCAGGCCGACCTGGTACTGTTGAATCCGCACAAGGAATGGACTGTAACAACCGACTGCATTGAAAGCAAGTGTGGATGGAGTCCGATGGAAGGCCGTACCTTCCATGCACAGGTAGAAAAGACATTTGTCAACGGTACGGCAGTTTACGAGAATGGAAAAGTGAACAAAGCGCACCGTGGACAAGCCCTCCGGTTTGAACGTTAAAAGAAAGAGAATGAAAACAGACATCACGACCGTCCGTTACGACATACACGACCTGGCTGAATACATCAACTGGATTTATTTTTTCCACGCATGGGGTTTTCAGCCGCGCTACGCAGCCATTGCCGACATTCATGGGTGTGATGCCTGCCGCGCCGGGTGGCTGGCTTCATTTCCCGAAGCTGAACGCGCCAAGGCTGCCGAAGCTATGCAACTGCACAAAGAAGCAGTACGCATGCTGAACAAAATCGACGGGAAATACAAGGTCTATGCCATTTATCGCCTGATGGAAGCCAATGCCGAGGGCGACAACCTGTGGTTAGAGGGCACTTTATTTCCTCTGCTCCGCCAGCAGACCCGCGTCCACCCCGACGACCCGTTTCTCTGTTTGAGTGACTTTGTCCGTCCCCTTTCTTCCGGTATCAAGGATACGGTAGGAGGATTCGCTACGACCATCGATCCGGCCATGGAAGAAGAGTTCAGCCATGACGACTACCAGTCCTTGCTCATCAAAACACTTGGGGAAAGACTGGCAGAAGCCGCTGCTGAAAAGATACACGAAACCCTGCGCAAAGAGGTATGGGGATACGCCAAGGACGAAAAGCTGACCATGAAACAGCTGCTCAATGAAGACTATCAGGGCATACGTCCTGCTGTGGGCTATCCTTCCCTGCCCGACATATCAGTCAGTTTTCTGCTCGACAAGCTTATTGACATGAAACGCATCGGTATACATCTGACAGAGAACGGAATGATGCAACCTCATGCCTCGGTATGCGGACTGATGTTTGCCCATCCGGCTTCACGCTATTTTTCGGTAGGAAAAATAGACGAGGAACAACTCATGGACTACGCTTCCCGCCGCAATATAGATGCCGACGTACTGCGAAAATACCTCGCAGCCAATCTGCAGCAACCCTAAAATGAATAACAAATATGATTCTACTAAGAGTGTCACTGATATTTTTGGCCTTGTTTCTGCTACCTGACTGGTATATATACAAGACCTATTTGACCAGCCTGCACGATAAGAAGTGGAAACGTGCCTACTGGCTTCCCACCTTATTACTATTGCTCGCACTAGTAGTATTCCTTGTTGGACATGACAGTTTACATGAATATTTCGGGACTTACCTGATTATTGCCCTATGCTTCACTATTCCTAAAATGATATTCATGCTGACCAGTATTCTGCTGAAACTGATCAGAAGATTGATAAAGCGCCCTGTTCCTCATGGATGGATTTCACTGGCACCCGCATTGCTTGCTTTCGGATATGTATTGTTTGGAGCCATTAAGGGGAAGGAAAATTTTCAAGTAAAAGAAGTTACATTCTACTCACCCGACCTTCCGGATGCATTCGATGGCTATCGCATTCTGCAACTGTCGGACATCCATTCCGGAAGCTGGAAAGGAAATGGAAAGGCACTTCAGGAAGCCATCAATCTTTGCAACCAGCAAGATGCCGATCTGGCTGTATTCACTGGTGACCTCGTGAACAGTCGCGCCGACGAATTGCTGGAATTTATGTCCGTGTTCTCACAACTGAAAGCGCACGACGGGGTATATTCCGTATTGGGTAATCACGACTATGGCTCCTACGTCAAGTGGGAAAACGAGCAGGCTCGCCTGGCTAACGTAGACAGTCTGATTGCACGCGAAAACCGTATGGGATGGTGTATGCTGCAAAATGACCACCGTATATTATATAAAGGTACTGATTCCATTGCCGTAGTTGGTGTGGAAAATAGCGGGAAACCGCCTTTCCCTGACAGAGGCGACTTGCCCAAGGCTCTGCAAGGCACAGACGGCATGTTCAAGGTGCTTTTAAGCCACGACCCAACACACTGGCGCCGGAAAGTGCTTCCGGATACCTCGATACAGCTTACCTTGTCAGGTCATACCCACGACATGCAAATCAACCTGTTTGGTTTTTCTGTGTCCAAATTTATCTATCCGGAACACAGAGGTCTGTATTTGGAGGGTGACCGGGGGCTGTATGTAAATATCGGACTGGGCTATGTGCTCTTCCCCATGCGCCTGGGTGCCTGGCCAGAAATAACCGTTCTCACATTAAAAAAAGGAAATAACAAATCAATCCAATAAAATCTATCACATTTATGAGATTCTTATACATCATTTACCAAATCTGTATCGGGCTTCCCATTTTTCTTGTGCTGACCATCCTGACCGCACTGACCACCATGCTGGGATGCTGGCTGGGCAACGGACACTTCTGGGGATATTACCCCGGAAAAATCTGGTCACAGCTCACTTGCTTTCTGTTTCTGCTTCCGGTGAAAGTGGAAGGACACAAAAACATTGACCACAAGACATCGTATGTATTCGTAGCCAACCATCAGGGAGCTTTCGACATATTCCTTATCTACGGATTTTTGGGAAGAAACTTCAAATGGATGATGAAGAAAAGTCTGCGTAACATACCTTTCGTAGGAAAAGCTTGCGAATCGGCTGGCTTCATCTTCGTAGACAAATCCAGTCCGCGCAAAGTGTATGAAACTATCAAGCGTGCAGAAAAAATCTTACAGGGAGGCACTTCACTCGTGGTATTTCCAGAAGGCAGAAGAACCTTTACCGGCCGCATGAATGAATTCAAGAAAGGGGCTTTCCTGTTGGCTGATCAGTTACAGCTTCCGGTAGTACCGATGACTATCAGCGGCTCTTTCGATATTCTGCCGCGCACGGGCAAACTGCTCTCCTGGCATCCGCTGAAGCTGACCATCCATCAGCCTATTTATCCACAAGGAAAAGGACAAGACAACCAGACCATGCTGATGGAAGAATCCTATCAGGCCATTGAAAACGGAATGCCAGAAAAATACAAAGGAGAAAAGAAAAATTGAGAATAAAAAAATATCGGGTAGGAAGAAATTCTTACCCGATTTTCTTTTTAATGACGAAGAGGAGCATGCGACATATTTTCACGTGCCACAGCTACATATTCCTTCACCATGTAATTGTTCTTAAACACTTCAGGAGCCGCGTCAATGATTTCCTGCATTAACGGAGTCAGGAAGGGGTAAGGCATGCTGTTACCCAACATAATGAACAGCCCCGGCCCCAATACATTCTCGTAATTGTCCTGAATAAAAGTCTTCGCCAGCTGGTTCATCTCCATAGCTATCTCGTCACGTTTTTTCTGGATTTCCTGATGCACTGTATGCAAATCCTTTCCATCCATAATCATGCGACTTTCCTCACGTTCTACTTCGTAAGCACGATCATCAAGTGAGTTCTTCTGTACCACGAAATCATTGAAACAGTCGTTCAACGGAGTCCCCTTGATGGTAATTCCCGCATTGTCTATCTGAATATCAATGTGGCCCGGTTCTATCACTAAAGGCATGATGCACTCATCATCCATATACAACGAAGCTAAAACCGTGGAATCAACCTTTCCCTGCATTTCGAATAAGCCATGAATTACTTCTGCCGAATCAATGTTGACCAATTTATCACCCACCGGGATTTTTATAAAAAGCATTTTGCCGTCCAACATAGAAACAGACGAAGTACCTTCTATCTTATATTTCTTACTGCAAGAGGTGCAAAGCATGGCACACAACAGGAAAAAATAAAGTTTATACATGCTGAAACCTTTTAAATTTGTGGGCAAAGGTATAATCTTTCAAGGAAGCACCGAAATATATTATCAAAATTTATACTAAGATAGTGGTTTATTACCTTTTAAATAACCCGTGTGAGAATGGTGTGCGTTTTTTTACTATTTTTGTGCAATCTATATTTTAACACTATACACAACAATGAAAAAACTGAAAGTACTCGCACTCGCACTTGTTTGTGCTGTATTCTCACCGGCCAAGGCCGATGAAGGAATGTGGTTGCTCCAACTCATGCAGGAGCAGAACCTTGCGGACCGAATGAAAGCGCAAGGACTGAAAATGGATATCATGGATATCTACAACCCTGACCAAATTACATTAAAGGATGCTGTCGGAATTTTCGGACGCGGATGTACAGGTGAAATTATCTCACCCAACGGATTGATTCTGACCAATCACCACTGTGGATATGATGCCATCCAACAACATAGCTCGGTAGAACATGACTACCTGACCGACGGATTCTGGGCAAAAAGTTATCAGGAAGAACTTCCTACACCGGGATTGACCTTCAAATTCGTAGACCGTATTGTGGATGTAACAGAAAAAGTAAATGAAGACATCCGCAAAGGAAAAGTGACCGAAGCAGAATCTTTCGGAAGCAAATACCTGAAGAAACTGGCTGCCGACGAACTGAAGAAAAGCGACCTGAAAGGCAAACCGGGCATCTCTACACAGGCTCTTCCGTTCTATGAAGGTAACAAATTCTATTTGTTCTTTATCAAGACTTACAGCGACGTACGTATGGTAGCCGCTCCTCCTTCATCTATCGGTAAGTTCGGAGGTGAAACCGATAACTGGATGTGGCCGCGTCACACAGGCGACTTCTCTATGTTCCGTATCTATGCCGACAAGGATGGTAATCCGGCTGAATACAGCGCAGAGAATGTACCTTTGAAAGTAAAGAAACACCTGACTATTTCACTGAAGGGATTGCAGGAAGGCGACTATGCCATGATTATGGGATTCCCCGGAAGCACCAGCCGCTACCTGACAGAAAGTGAAGTACGTCTGCGCATGGAAGGTATCAACATTCCGCGTATCACTGTACGCGAAGAACGCCAGAATATTCTCCGCAAGGAAATGGCTGCCAGCGACAAGGTACGTATCCAGTATGCCAGCAAGTTTGCCGGTTCAAGTAACTACTGGAAAAACTCCATTGGTATGAACAAGGCCATTGTAGACAACAAGGTACTGGAAGCCAAAGCAGAACAGGAAGCTAAATTTGCTGCTTTTGCCAAAGAAAAGCAGAATGCAGACTATGCGGCAGTAGTAGGAAAAATTGACGAATATGTAAAACGTGTTACTCCGCTGCGTACACAACTGACTTATTTCACAGAAACCTTCAGAAGCGGTATTGAATTTACGCAGACTTCTAAAATGAAAGCACTTCAGGATTTGGCTACTGCCCTGCAGAAGAACAAGAAAAAAGATGTGGAAAAAGCCATCGCTACCCTGAAAGAAGCCTACGCTGACATCCACAACAAGGACTATGACCATGAAGTAGACCGCAAGGTGGCTAAAGTACTGCTGCCGCTTTATGCAGAGAAAGTACCGGCTGAAGCATTGCCTGATTTCTATCAGACCGTTAAGAATGCATTCAAGGGCGATTACAATGCTTACGTAGATGCTCTCTACAACAACAGCATCTTCGCCAATGAAAAGAACTTCAATGCCTTCATCGAGAATCCTACTGTAGAAGCAATCAACAAAGACTTGTCGGCTGAATACGCAACTGCGGTGAGCAAGAAATACAAGGAACTGGCTGACAAGCTGGATCAAGCCAACGGTGACATCAACCTGCTGCACAAGACCTACGTACGCGGCCTTTGCGAAATGTATGCACCGACTCCGAAAGCTCCGGATGCCAACTTTACAATTCGTCTGACTTACGGAAACGTAAAGGCTTACGATCCGAAAGATGGTGTACACTACAAATATTACACTACACTGAAAGGGGTAATGGAAAAAGAAGACCCGAGCAATCCGGAATTCGTGGTACCGGCCAAGCTGAAAGAGCTGTATGCTACGAAGAACTACGGACGCTACGCACTGCCTAACGGGGAAATGCCGACTTGCTTCCTGACCACCAACGACATTACCGGCGGTAACTCAGGTTCTCCGGTCATGAATGGAAACGGTGAACTGATTGGAGCCGCATTCGACGGTAACTGGGAATCTCTGTCCGGTGACATCAACTTCGACAACAACCTCCAGCGTTGTATCGCCGTAGATATTCGTTACGTGCTGTTCATCGTAGAAAAATTGGGAGGCTGCAAGAACCTGATTGATGAAATGACAATTGTAGAATAATGAAGCATAAGTTATTATTATCCTTATTTGCCACACTTTCCCTCACCGCTCATGCGGATGAGGGGATGTGGATGCTGACCGACCTGAAACAGCAGAATGCTGCCGTGATGCAGGATTTGGGACTGGACATCAGCATTGACAAGGTATATTGCCCGGACAACATCAGCCTGAAAGATGCCGTAGTACATTTCGGAGGTGGATGTACGGGTGAGGTCATCTCCTCGGAAGGACTGGTGCTGACCAACCACCACTGTGGATACGGTTACATCCAGCAGCACAGTTCAGTGGAACATGATTACCTGACCGACGGTTTCTGGGCCATGACTCGCGAACAGGAACTTCCGTGTGAAGGACTAAGCGTGACCTTTATTGACCGGATACTTGACGTAACGGAATACGTGCAGAAGCAGTTGAAGAAGTCCAAAGATCCGGACGGAACCAACTACCTCTCTCCTTCTTTCTTAGCCAAGGTGGCTGAAAAGTTTGCCAAAAAGGAACGTATCCGCACCAACGAATTTACGACTTTGGAACTGAAACCGTTCTATGGAGCCAACAAATACTACATGTTTGTCAAGACATCTTACAAGGATGTGCGTATGGTAGGTGCTCCTCCCTCTTCCATCGGTAAGTTCGGAGCAGATACCGACAACTGGATGTGGCCCCGCCACTGCGGTGACTTCTCTATCTTCCGTATCTACGCTAATAAGGACGGAAAGCCGGCCAATTACAGTGCCGAAAACGTACCTTTGAAAGTAAAGAAACACATTGCCATCAACTTGAAAGGAGTGAAGGAAGGTGACTTTACCTTCGTGATGGGATTCCCCGGACGCAACTGGCGTTACATGATCAGCGATGAGGTGGAAGAACGCATGCAGACTACCAACTTCATGCGCGACACCATTCGCGGTGTACGCCTGCGGGTGTTGGGAGAAGAAATGGCTAAGGATGCACGTACCCGTATCCAGTATGCAGCCAAGTATGCTTCATCGGCCAACTATTGGAAAAATGCCATCGGCATGAACGAAGGACTGGTACGCCTGAAAGTACTCGACCGCAAAAAACGGGAGCAGGAACAATTGTTAGCTTTCGGAGATTCCATTGGAAATGACAATTACCGGAAAGCCTACGAAAGCATCAAGCAGATTGTAGCACAGCGCCATGATGCAGTGTACCACCAGCAGGCGATTTACGAAGCCTTGATGTTGGGAACTGAATTCTATAAGGTACCCGATACGGATGCCTTGAGAGTGGCTTTGGAAAGCCAAAAGCAAAAAGATATTGACGAAGCTGTAGTTGCCCTGAAGGAAGCCGGACAGAAGTTCTTCAACAAGGACTACAATCCGGAAGTCGACCGCAAGGTATCCAAACAGCTGATTGCCTTGTATGCCCGACTGATTCCGGCAGACCAGCGGATTGACATATTCCAGACTATAGAAAAGGATTTCCAGGGAAATACCGATGCGTTTGTGGATGCCTGCTTCAACCAGTCCATCTTCAGAAGTCCGGAAGCACTGGATGAGTTTCTGAAGCAGCCCGATGCACAGCAGTTGGAAAACGACCTGATGGTGAGATATGCCGCTTCCGTACGCAACGGATACCAGGCTACCAGCGATGCCATGCAGGAGGAAACCAATGCATACAACGCTGCTCACAAGACTTGGGTAGAAGGTGTATTGCAAATGAAGAAAGCCAACGGACAGCCTATCTATCCGGATGCCAACTCTACCCTCCGATTGACTTACGGAAAGATTGGCTCTTACGAACCGGCTGACGGAAAGGAATACCTTTATTATACCACCTTAAAAGGGGTAATGGAAAAGGAAGATCCGAATAATCCGGAATTTGTGGTACCAGCCAAGCTGAAAGAATTGTATGAAAAGAAAGATTTCGGTCCTTACGCCATGCCCGACGGACGAATGCCGGTCTGCTTCGCCACTGCGACAGACAACACAGGAGGTAACTCCGGTTCTCCGGTATTCAACGCGAAAGGGGAACTAATCGGTACCGGATTCGACCGCAACTACGAGGGACTGACTGGTGACATTGCCTACAACCCGCAACTGCAACGTGCGGCCTGTGTAGACATCCGCTATACCTTGTTCATCATTGACAAGTTTGCCGGTGCATCTCATTTGCTCAAAGAAATGACCATCATCCGATAAACAAAAAAGCCAGACTTTTCGGTCTGGCTTTTTTGTTTCAGGCTTGCGCCTCATTATCTTCTTCCAAGATTTTCTTTATCTCCGCATCGGCCTTATACAGTTTGTTCTTGCAGAACTTTATCAGCTTCTGGGCTTCCTGCAAGTATTCGCCCAACTGGTCGATATCCAGTTCATTGCTTTCAATGCGAGACACTATTTCCTCCAGGCGTTTCATCGCCTCTGAATAGGTTTCCTTCTTTGCTGCCATATCACTTATTTATTACTTTACTCCTAAATTTACCTTTTGCCAGACGGGTCTCCACTTCATCTCCCGGCTTCAGTTGAGAAGCATCCGTCACCACCTTTCCATCCAGCAAAGTAAGACTGTATCCTTTTTTTAATAACTTCTCCGGAGAAGCCGAATCTACCTGCTGTGCCAACAGCTCCAGCCGATGCGTTTCACGCTGCACACGGTTCTGTAAAGCGGAAAGCAATCGAGGCATCAACTGCAAGTGGTAGTTTTCCTGCAACAAGCGCGACTGCCAGGCCGTTTTCATCCTGTCCTTAAATTTCTCCTGACGGAAATTTTCCCGCTGCAACCGCATCTGTACCTGCCCCGGAATCCGGGTTACAAATGACTCCAGCCGTTGTTTTTCCTGTTGCAACAAGCGAGGTACTTCCTGATAGATAACCTCCTCGTATGTTTCCAGCTCCTGTGCCGTCTGCCTTACATGATTAATCAGAAACTCAGCCGCAGCTGTGGGTGTCTTGACACGGGTATGTGAAATCATATCCAGCACCGTATCGTCTCGTTCATGACCGATTCCGGTAATAATAGGAAGCGGGAACTGTGCGCAGTTTGCCGCCAAATCGTAGGTATCAAAACCTGAAAGGTCGGAAGTGGCTCCTCCTCCCCGGATAATCACCACCACATCCCAGTTATCGCGTGTCGCATTAATACGATCGAGTGCCTGAATGATAGACTGTTCTACCTGATCTCCCTGCATAATGGCCTGAAAAAGCCGAGGATAAAACACAAATCCGAAGGAATTATGCAGCAACTGATTGCAAAAGTCGCCATAACCGGCAGCCGTCGCCGATGAAATGACTGCAATACGCTGCGTCAGTACGGGAAGTTCCAGTTCCTTATTCAATGTCAGGATTCCATCCTCATCCAACTGCCGGAGAATTTCCTTGCGACGGCGTACCATATCTCCCAAAGTATAGGTGGGATCAATATTCACTACCGTCAGCGAGTAGCCATACAATTCGTGGAAATCGACCGTGACTTTTACCAGCACCTTCAAGCCTGAAACGAAGGCCTGCCCTGTTTCCCGCTCAAAATAACTCCGCAAGCGGGTAAAGACATTCGCCCATATAATTCCTCGTGCCTTGGCCAGGAGCGCATTGCCGGCAGCATCTTTCTGCACAAATTCCAGATAGCAATGTCCGGAATAATTTACACGCACATCGCTTAATTCAGCCTGCACCCAATATTCATCCGGCAGACAGGAGGTAATGCTCCGTCTGACTAAAGAGTTCAGTTCGAGTAAAGACAGAGGTTTATTTTCCATCAGTATCCGCTTTCAGTTTCATAGCCAGTTGATAAGCTTTCCACATATCCGTTACTCCGTATCCGTATATATTATCGGGATAAGCACTGCGGTCACTGGCTTCATGCACTACCTGAATAAGCTGACGCACCGTAAGCCAAGGACATGCCTGCCACAAGCAAGCCACTAGTCCGCAGAAGATAGGCGACGCAAAAGAAGTACCGTTGGCGAAAGCGGTTCCTCCGTCCACTCCAACCACCGCCGAGTGTACTCCCATCGCCATGACATCGGGTTTAATACGACCGTCCGCCGTATTACCGATGGAAGAAAAAGCGGCATTCACTCCCATATTATCAATGGCGCCTATGGTCAATATATCTTCTGCATCGGCCGGAGGAGTGATTTTTTTCCATTCATCCATACCGGAATTTCCGGCACTACATACCACCAAAAGCCCTTTCTTTGCCGCATACGAAGCAGAAGCAGCCATCAAAGAAGTATGCCCGTCCAACTGACGATACGTATAATTATCAATCGGGTCGTCAAATGAATAATATCCTAAGGAGGTATTGACAATATCGACTCCTACACTATCGGCAAATTCTACCGCCGCAGCCCAGTTATCCTCTTCCACCGGCTGTTCCGTATCATTGTCTTCACTTCTTAACAACCAGTAGCTCGCTTCAGGAGCTGTTCCCACCATGACGTGAGGCGTATTTACAGCCATGCACGACAAAACTTTCATGCCGTGATTATGCTCCCCATAAATATCTGAAGAAGGATTGACAAAATCACGTGTGCCTAAAATCGTCGTATTCTTGAAGATTTTCATGGCATCCACATTATAAAAGCCGGCATCGATGACCGCAATCTGCATCCCTTTGCCTTTAAAACCAGCCAGATGCAGACTATCTCCACGATGAATCTTGATTTGTTCGGCTCCCATTCCATAGTAATCATCCTGCTTTTTCCACTGATTTTTCACCTGCTCCTTTCTATCTTTGTTGCGGGGCATGATGGAATCTGGAGATACCCATACTTTTTTGATGGAACGAACAAAAGAATTATCCAGAAAACGCAAGGCAACAGCCTCATCGGGCACCTGCATCAGTACGGTATTATTCCATTTACTGGATGAGATGTATTTTCCTCCCTGCGACTCCAAACGCTCAATATAGGCACGGCAAACAGGCAAGTCGGTAGAATCAACAGCTACTCCCTGACTGGCACGACGAGCAAGTGCCCTTTCTGACAAAAAAGTTTCAGGATGTTCCAAAGAATGTACAGACTTTGCCTTGTCAGTCAGTTGAACTCTGTATTTATATAAACTCTCTGCCGAGACACTACTTCCGCAGAGCAAGAAGAGAAGAGCTAATCCTATTCTGTTCACTTTCATCCACATAGCTTTTATTTTGGAGCGCAAAGATACACAAAGTTTTCCCTGATTGCGGAAAAAAGTTTACCTTTGCACGATTTTTTAGAAAATCTAAAGATTTCTGGATAACAATTAATAAGGTAAATAATTATGTCGCAAAAAGGAACAGCCACAGAACTTGGAACTGAACGAATTGGAAAACTATTGATGCAATATGCCATTCCGGCCATTATTGCCATGACTGCTTCTTCACTTTACAACATGGTAGACAGTATTTTTATCGGACACGGAGTGGGTCCTCTGGCCATATCGGGACTAGCCATTACCTTTCCGTTGATGAACCTAGCCGCTGCCTTTGGTTCACTGGTAGGAGTCGGTGCCTCTACCCTCATCTCCGTTAAACTAGGACAGAAGGATTATACTACTGCCCAGCAGATTTTAGGAAACGTCGTCTCATTGAACGTGATTATCGGAGTTCTGTTTACGATTGTCTGTCTGTTGTTTCTCGACCCGATTCTGTACTTCTTCGGAGCCAGTGAAGCCACACTGCCCTACGCCAAAGACTACATGATTACCATTTTGCTGGGAAATGTAATTACCCACATGTATTTAGGGCTCAACTCGGTATTACGTTCTGCCGGACATCCTCAGAAAGCCATGGCTGCCACCATACTGACCGTTATCATCAACACTTTATTGGACCCTTTGTTCATTTATACGTTCCAGATGGGTATACGAGGAGCCGCCGTAGCAACCGTCCTGGCTCAGGTAATTTCACTCTGCTGGCTTATCTGGATTTTCTGCAACAAAAATGAGTTGCTTCATTTCCGGAAAGGTATTTATCGTTTGAAAAGAATATTGGTAGAAAATATCATCGGTATCGGACTGGCTCCGTTTTTCATGAACTTAGCCTCCTGCTTTATCGTCATTCTGATAAACAAAGGATTAAAACTATACGACGGAGATTTGGCCATTGGTGCATTTGGAATCGTAAACCGCATCGTATTCTTATTCGTTATGATTGTGATGGGACTCAACCAAGGCATGCAACCCATTGCCGGATATAACTTTGGTGCCCAAAATTATCACCGTGTAAATCAGGTAATGAAATATACCGTCATTGCTGCTACTATCGTTACTACCAGCGGCTTCTTAGTGGGTGAACTGATACCCGAACTGGCCGTAGCTGCTTTTACCACCGATTCACAACTCATTCAGCTAAGTGCCAAAGGCTTGCGGGTAGTGGTCATGTTCTTCCCTATCATCGGCTTTCAGATGGTTACTTCCAACTTCTTCCAAAGTATCGGAATGGCCAAGAAAGCCATCATACTTTCTTTAAGCCGTCAGGTGCTGATTCTGATTCCCTGTCTGCTCATCCTTCCGCTTTTCTGGGGAGTTGACGGAGTGTGGTACAGTATGCCTATTTCTGATATTACAGCCAGCATCATTGCTGGAAGCATGCTCTACAGCCAATTCCAGAAATTCAAACGACACGCTGCTGAAACCGGAATCGAAAGAAAATAAAAGACAAAAAAGTGACGTTTTTCCGCAGAAAGAATTATATTTGTTGTGTATCAACTAAAGAGTTACACTATGGACGGACACTATGTTATCAATCTCGGACGCCAGCTGGGCAGCGGTGGAAAAGAAATAGGTGAAAAATTAGCGAATGAATTAGGCATTGCCTTTTACGATAAAGAACTTATCAACTTAGCTTCTGAAGAGAGCGGACTTTGCAAGGAATTTTTCGAAAAAGCCGATGAGAAAGCTTCTCAAACCATTTTAGGAGGATTATTCGGAACCCGCTTCCCGTTCATTACAGAAGGAGCCTATCCGTACAACTCCTATCTCAGCAACGATTCTCTGTTCAAGATTCAGAGTGATGTCATCCGCCATCTGGCAGAAAAGCAATCGTGTCTTTTCGTGGGAAGATGTGCCGACTACATTTTGCGCGACCATCCCAGATGTGCCAACATTTTCGTGTCAGCTTCACCGGAAGCCCGCATTGAGCGACTGATGAAACTACACCACATAAGTGCAGAGGATGCAGAAGATTTGATGGAAAAGGCAGATAAGAAACGTTCGTCTTACTACAACTACTATAGTTACAAGACATGGGGAGCCGCTGCCACCTATCATCTATGCATCGATTCATCTGTATTAGGTATTGATGGCACCGTGGAATTCATCAAGAATTTTGTCAAGCTGAAACTTCAGCTATAAGAAAAGATAAAGACACAAAAAATACAGAGGCTGCCCAATCTCAGTTGAGCAGTCTCTGTGTTTTTTATACGAAACCAACCATTCGGAATCTGACTTTTATAAAAATCCAGTACTACCTAAGAAGTACTGAGAAGTTACACTTAAAATCAATTCCTTGTACTCGTGTATCTGAGAAGGACTATTGTTTCATCAAGTAAGCTTTAAATGCCGCAAAGTCTTTCGACATCGGTACACTCTGTTTGGTACCTTTCATGAATGCCTGAAGTTTTTCCGGTATTTTTACTTCCACTCCAATGATGCTTTCCACCGTTTGCAGGAATTTTGCCGGATGAGCTGTTTCCAGGAACAAACCAACTTCTCCTTCTTTCAGTTCTTCTGCCAACGCACGGTATCCGCATGCACCGTGAGGATCGAGCAGATAACCTGTTTCTTCATAAACCTTCTGCACCGTTTCACGTATCTGTTCATCGGTATAGGTTTCACCGCTGATTTCAGAAGCAATGGCATCGTGACTGCCTTCGTACAAATCCAGTACCCGGGCAAAATTACTGGGGTCGCCTACATCCATGGCATTGGCAATAGTAGCTACCGACGGACGTGGACAATACTCCCCTGTCTTCAGATATTGGTAGAATATATCATTACGATTATTGGCTGCAATAAAACGCTTAATCGGAAGCCCCATACGCTTGCCAAACAATCCGGCTGTAATATTTCCGAAATTACCGCTTGGCACACAAACTACCAGGTTATCGGCCTTACCGATTTTTTTCATCTGTGCATAGGCATAGAAATAATAAAAGGCCTGCGGCAGAAAACGAGCCACATTGATAGAGTTGGCAGAAGTCAGCTGCATGTGTTCATTCAAGTCTTTATCCATGAACGCATTCTTCACCAAAGCCTGACAGTCATCAAACGTACCGTCCACTTCAACCGCTGTAATGTTACGTCCCAAGGTAGTAAACTGTTTTTCCTGAATTTCACTGACCTTTCCTTTCGGATAAAGCACATATACATGAATCCCTTCCACTCCTAAGAAACCATTTGCCACCGCACTTCCCGTATCTCCGGATGTGGCCACCAGCACATTGACCTGCTTTTTTCCTTCCTTGCGGATAAAGTATCCTAACAAGCGAGCCATAAAACGACCACCTACATCTTTAAAAGCCAATGTAGGCCCGTGGAACAGTTCCAAAGAATAAATGTTGTCTTTTACTTTTACTGCCGGTACATCAAAGTTCAATGTGTCATACACAATCTGTTTTAATGTTTCGGCCGGTACATCTTCTCCAAAAAAAGCATCTGCTACTTTATAAGCTATTTCCGGAAAAGAAAGTGTCTCAATCTCGTCATAGAACGATTGCGGCAAGGGTTTAATCTGACGGGGCATATATAAACCCTTATCTGAAGCCAGTCCTTTTACCACAGCTTCTTCCAATGTCGCGTCTAATGCTTTTCCGTTTGTACTGTAATACTTCATATTGCTATCTGTTACTGAATATTCATAAATAGGTTCATAAACTCATCTTTTTCCATCAGTCCATATCCTCCTTCCTTGCAGCTGATTTCATCATAAGTCTGCACGGCATCCGGCTCAATACCCGGATAATATATCAGGAAGGGAATCGGTTCATTGGTATGCGTTCTCAACTCACAAGGAGTAGGATGGTCGGGCAATACCGCAATAGCCACAGGCTCGTCCCATTGTTTTACCGCTTCATAGACCGGGCCGACAATACGGCTGTCCAAGTCTTCAATGGTTTTCAGCTTCAATGGTACATCTCCTTCATGACCCGCCTCATCGCTGGCTTCCACATGCAGATACACAAAATCATCTGTTTTCAGTGCTTCAATGGCAGCCTGAGCTTTCCCTTCATAGTTCGTGTTATACAATCCAGTAGCTCCCTCTACATCAATACAGCGCAAACCTGCATAACGACCGATGCCCCGAATCAAATCGACAGCCGTAATCACAGCTCCTTTTCGGATGGACGGATATTTCTCTGACAAAGGTTCCATCTGCGGACGGTATCCAGGACTCCAGGGCCAAATACTATTGGCAGGGTCCTTTCCTTCAGCCACTCGTTTCAAGTTGACAGGATGCGTAGCCAGCAACTCTTGTGATTTCAGAATCAGTGCATTCAACAAATCGGCTGTTTCTTGTGCCTCAGGACAGAGTGCCTTCACCAGATTAGGACGGAAAGGCTGCAAGGGAATGTCATGTGGAGGCACACAAGCCAACCTCTTATCTCCTCCTTTTATTACCAACAAATGACGATATTGCACTCCTGTGTAAAAATGAATACGGTCGGAACCTAATTTCTCATCCAAAAAACGAATCAGCTCATCAGCTTCCTCCGTGGATATATGTCCGGCGGAATGATTTTTCAATGTTTCTCCTTCCACACAGACAATGTTACAACGCATAGCCATGTCCCCATCCTGAAGGTCTACACCAATACTGGCAGCTTCCAGCACTCCACGCCCTTCATACACCTTAGGTAAATCATAGCCCATCACAGACATATTGGCCACCTCACTTCCAGGATGGAAACCGTCGGCCACCGTCTTCAATACGCCCGTACGCCCCATACTTGCCAGCTTATCCATATATGGCGTATGTGCATACTGTAGTAAAGTTTTGTCGCCTAAGGAAGGTACAACCCAATCGGCCATACCGTCACCTAAGATAATTACATGTTTCATTTTTGTTTGGTTTAAATATTGGCAATACTCATTATATCCGCAAATACACCAGCAGCAGTCACGCTTGCACCGGCACCGTATCCTTGAATCAGCATCGGATATTCATTGTAGCGCTCTGTGGTCAGCAAGATAATATTGTTGCTGCCAGCCAAATTATAGAACGGATGGTCACGTTCAACCTCCTGCAAAGACACCTTGCCGTGTCCGTCTTCCAGGCTTGCCACAAAGCGCCAGCGTTTTTCCTCGCTTTCCAGTTTCTTGCGACGCTCTTCAAATTCTTTATCCAGTTGTGGAATCTTTCTCCAAAAATCATCCAATGTACCTTCAAAATAACCGTCAGGAATAAACAAATCAGCTTCTACATCTTCCTGATTCAAACGATAACCTGCCTCACGAGCCAGAATGACCAGTTTCCGAATCACATCCTTTCCACTCAGGTCAATTCTCGGGTCCGGTTCTGAATAACCTTCTTCTTTCGCCTGACGGATAGTTTCACTCAAAGGAGTTGTCGCGCTGATACGGTTGAAAATATAATTCAGCGTACCGCTTACCACTGCTTCTATCTTCAGAATCTTATCTCCACTATTTATCAGGTCATTGATCGTATTGATTACCGGCAAACCTGCTCCCACGTTTGTTTCAAACAAGAATTTCACTCCACGCTGGCGAGCAATTGTTTTCAGTTCCGCATAAATATCGTATTCAGAAGAGGCAGCAATCTTGTTCGCAGCCACCACCGACACATTGTGACTCAGCAAATCTTTATACAGTGCAGCGATATCAGGACTTGCCGTACAGTCCACAAACACCGAATTGAAGATATTCATTCCCACAATCTCATTACGAAGTGTCTGAGGGCAAGAAGGAATCCCCTTCTCATCCAGCTCTTCTCTGAAATGTTCCAAATCAATTCCGGCGCGAGTAAACAAAGCCTTGTGACCATTAGCAATACCCACCACATGCAGTTTCAACCCACGTTCCTGCTTCAGTTTTTCCTGCTGGCCATGAATCTGTTCAATCAAGCTGGCACCCACTGTTCCCGTACCGCAGATAAACAAGTTCAACACCTGATATTCTGACAAAAAGAATGAATCATGAATCACATTCAGTGTCTTACGCAAAGAAGCACCTTCTACAACGAAAGAGATATTTGTTTCAGAAGCCCCCTGCGCACAAGCGATGACATTGATACCGTTACGTCCGAGCGTACCAAACAATTTTCCGGCAATACCGGGAGTATGTTTCATGTTCTCACCCACAATCGCCACGGTGGCCAGTCCTCCTTCCGCTTTCATCGGTGAGATTTCACCCATTTCAATTTCTTTGGCAAACTCCTCATTCAGCACCTCACATGCCAGCTCCGCATCCTCATTTCTTACACCGATAGAGGTTGAGTTCTCAGAAGAAGCCTGCGAAACCAAAAAGACACTGATGCCATTTTCGGCCAACGTCTTGAAGATACGATGGTTCACGCCAATGACTCCCACCATACCCAAACCGGTCATGGTAATCAAGCAAGTATCATTAATAGACGAAATACCCTTGATAGGTTTCGAAGAATGGTCGGCTTCCTGCTTCACGATTGTACCCGGAGCTTCCGGATTAAATGTATTCTTTATCAGAATCGGAATATTCTTATGGCACACCGGATAAATTGTAGGCGGATACACCACTTTTGCCCCAAAGTTACACAGCTCCATAGCTTCCACATAACTCAACTCCGTAATAGGATAAGCCGTACTGATGACACGCGGGTCAGCTGTCATAAAGCCATCCACATCCGTCCAGATTTCCAAAATATCCGCATCCAGTGCCGCAGCAATAATTGAGGCTGTATAATCAGACCCACCTCTTCCTAAGTTGGTTACTTCACCTGTATTTTTATCGGTAGAAATAAATCCCGGAACCAAAGAAACCTTTGGAATTTCACTAAAGGTCTCACGTACCAGTCGGTTTGTCAGTTCTGAATCAAGAATATGCTTATTATGTTTCTTTTCTGTTTTAATGAAAGTACGGGAATCGAACCACACCGCTCCTTCAATAAGAGTAGCTACAATGATGGAAGAAAGACGTTCACCATAGCTGACAATCGCAGCAGAAGTTTTTGGAGAAAGGTCACGAATCAAATAAATCCCCTGAAAAATATCCTTCAATTCGCTCAATAGTTCGTTCACCAAATCCAAGAGTAATTCTCTCCCCCTTCCTGCCGGAATCACAGTATACACCATTTCAATATGACGGTTCACGATTTCCTTCATCTCCTTCTCATAAGCGTCATCGCCCGAAGCCGCCATTTTCGAAGTACAAATCAATTTGTCTGTAATTCCCCCTAACGCAGAAACCACCACAATCACTTTGTCATCTATACTCTCTACAATACGCTTGACACTTAACATGCTATTGACAGAACCTACGGATGTTCCGCCGAATTTCAATACTTTCATAGGTTATCATTATTTTTAGTCCGAAACCCAATAGTCCCGGTATATCTCCATAAGGCCCTACACCACGGCACAAACAGAAACAATGAATTAAATATAAATCTTGATTGAATAAAATAATTGAAATGTCTGCATCCGCAGACGTGTATCACGTAGAAACACCAAACATACTATCCTCACCCCCTAGGGGTCATCCCTGTGGTAGATGTAATGAAAGGCATATACCCATGCCCGTTCAACAAGATGATATGAAGACAGTGTACAGTCATAGATTATTGTTTTTCCGTTGGCAAATATAACAACATTTTTCTACAAACAAATAAATAATTGATATTTTTTTGCCAGCTTAGAGAATAAGCATAAGATTTCGTACCTTTGTAAAGAACTAGTGTAACAAATATGGCAAAAGAAAAAACGGTCTATGTCTGCACAAACTGCGGACAAGAATCTCCCAAATGGGCAGGAAAATGTCCATCTTGCGGACAATGGAATACATTTGTGGAAGAAGTGGTACGCAAAGAAACTCCTATAGCCAAACACGTGGCCCACGGCATCGAGTCAGTACGCTCTAAACCTCAACGCCTGACTGAAATAGAATTGAACGAAGAGCAACGCATAAACATGCTCGACGAAGAGCTAAACCGTGTATTAGGAGGAGGACTAGTGCAAGGTTCGCTCACCCTGATTGGCGGAGAACCAGGTATCGGAAAATCTACTCTGATACTCCAGACAGTGCTACGGCTTACCCACAAAAGAATTCTCTACGTATCCGGTGAAGAAAGTGCCCGCCAGCTCAAACTTCGGGCTGTCCGCATTCCGCACCCGGAAAATGACAATCTGCTGATAGCCTGTGAAACCTCGTTGGAACAGATTTTTACCCATATAAAGAATGCAGCTCCCGATTTGGTCATTATCGACTCCATCCAAACCATTTCCACAGAAAATATAGATTCTTCTCCCGGCAGCATCGTGCAGGTAAGAGAATGTACCGCCTCCCTTTTAAAGTTTGCCAAAGAAACCGGTACACCTGTTATCCTCATCGGACATATCAACAAGGAAGGAAGCATAGCCGGACCGAAAGTATTAGAGCACATTGTCGATACTGTATTGCAATTCGAAGGAGACCAGCATTACATGTACCGCATCTTACGCAGCATCAAGAACCGATTCGGCAGTACGGCAGAATTAGGTATCTACGAAATGCGACAAGACGGACTTCGACAGGTCAGCAACCCTTCCGAACTGCTGCTCACCCAAGACCATGAAGGAATGAGCGGTGTTGCCATCGCCGGAGCCGTAGAAGGGGTACGTCCCTTCCTGATTGAAGTGCAGGCGCTGGTCAGCACAGCTGCTTACGGAATGCCACAGCGTTCCGCCACAGGATTCGACCTCCGGCGCATGAACATGTTGCTGGCCGTACTCGAAAAACGGGTCGGATTCAAGCTGGCTCAAAAAGACGTGTTCCTCAACATTGCCGGAGGACTGAAAGTCAACGACCCTGCCATAGATTTGGCAGTTATCAGTGCCATTCTTTCCAGCAACATGGATGCAGAAATTGAAGCAGGCGTATGTATGGCAGGAGAAGTAGGCCTGAGTGGAGAAATTCGTCCGGTCAACCGCATCGAACAGCGTATCAGCGAAGCCGAGAAATTAGGGTTCCAACGAATGCTAATTCCCAAGCACAATCTTTCCGGAATCGACAGAAAGAAAATCAAGATTGAACTTATCCCTGTAAGAAAAGTAGAAGAGGCCTTCCGGGAATTATTTGGATAACTTTCTTTACACAATAAAAAACGCCTGTACGCTTTGAAGTATTCTCCATGCGCACAGGCGTTTCAGTATCATCTACATCCTATTTTCAATACCCGTTATTTTTGAACGGCATTTTCATAAGGAACCATTTTTTCTAAGTTGGCATTTGCTTTTTCCGGTTCTACGCTTGCAGCTTTCTGGAACCAGTCTTTAGCTGCTTCCGTATTTCCAGACAACCAAGCCAATACACCCAAGTTATTGAAAGCACGTGAATCATCTTTCACCTTATCCATATAAGAAGCTGCCTTCTTAAAGTCACCACTGATAATATTGGCTGAAGCTGCATTCACATTAGCCGTTACATCTTCCGGATAAGTATTGGCTGCAATCTCATACACTTCTTTATATTCCTTCGTTCCCGGCTGATACATACCTGCCACACGATACATTTCCTGTAAGCTAAGCAATTTCGGATTAGTATAAATCAGACGGGCTGCTTCAGAATTCAAAACCTCTCTCACTTCGTAATCTACTGACACGCTCAAACGACGCAAACGAGGATAATACTGGTTCATCATCGCACGATAAGTAGTCATACCCAATGTGGACTTTAATCGAGCTTCACGTACATCCAGATTTTCATACTTTTGAATCACAGCCAAAGCCTTTTCTGCATAAGCCGGCTTATCTTCTTCCAGCATTTTTACCAAAGTAGTCCAGTCCTCTCCTGCTGAAGTCACATGCAGTACTTCCTGAGGGAAGTTATATCCGCCTTTCAGGTTCAGGGCAAATGATTCAGCACGTTGCGCTGCTACACGGTCATTGGTACGAACCGAGCCATCGGGTGAAGAGTATCCACATACATTAATCGACTTAAATGTAACCAAGTCTCCATCTTCCAACGGATCCAGAATCTCTTTCAGCTTCTGCAATTCACTACGGTTATTCTTGTAATCCGCATCAAAAACCGTCTTGCCCACCGGGAACTCAATAAACAGAGTACTTTGCTCTGAACGCACTTTCAGCGGTTCTTCTTTCGGTGTCAGGAAAGAAACCATTTCTTTACATGGATCACACACTTCAAACTCGGTGGGCAATGCCGGAGTTTCCACTGCCACATCCGGCTCAATCACCGTAATATCAAGTAAATCCACTTCACAACATTCTTTTCCTTCTTGCAACAGAATCATGGAAGCATGATCCATCCATGCCTGATAAGGAATAGAAGCCTGATAGCGAACTACGTCTTCCCGGTTTTCCTGACGTCCGTGAATCACTGTATAAGGATTGTCAAACCCGAAACGACGAGCCATCTTACGTTCCTGACGGCGCATCTTATAATCACCATTCTTTCCAGTTACCACTACCGGAGGCATGGCATAATAGTTTTTACCTTCACGCAATACAGGAGTAAAGGCATATGTCTGTTCACTATTTACACGTACTTCTTCCACACTCATGGAAAATTCAACGGTTAACGTATCATTTTTCAACGTTAATACAGGACGTGTATACTTTATATCACCCGCCATGGCAGCCAGCGGCAACATGACAAACGACAATATATATGCTAATTTTCTCATATCTATTCTTTATTTAAATTACAATGACTGAACTTCTACGCAACGATGTTTTGTCTTATGCTTCGGACCGAAAGTAAAATTGATTCCCAAATTAATGTTGGCAGAGAATCGATTAAGTGGTGCATAATATTTCGGAGTATATTTACACAATGGCACATCAGCAGCCACAAAGAAGTTGAAACCTCTTGGGTGGAAATTCAACATCAAACCTCCTGTAGAACCAAAGTTAGAAAGAGCATAGTTCACTGAAGCTTCGAACCAAGTCAAAGGAGATACATTCGCTGAAACACGGGCTTCTGTCCAAGAATGACGTCCCTGGAAACGAGAAGAAGACAAGAAACCAAACTTCAAGCGGTCGTAAGCAGGCAATGTATATTCCGCACCAAGATTCAAGGTAGCCGCCAAAGCTGTAGTACGCTTCAGTCCCTCTCCATCCTTTGTAAACTTAGCCATCTGTTCTAAATCATCCACAATACGGTCTGCCTGATTATCTATTGAATTCGGATCGTTATCTCCCAAATCTGATTTTATGGGAATTTCATTAAAACCATTAAATTCAAAACTATTATTCATGGAAGCTTTCACAGTATTCTTCCAGCGGATAAATCCTAAATCAAGCACAGCAGCAGAGAATGTCCACTCATCGTTCAGGCGATAAGTTGCACCAAAATCAAATGCCATACCAAACCCTGTGGGACCGATATTCTTGTCATCAAAATCCACGTCATCATACGAAATCAGCTGTTCAGACCCAGGTTTCAGTTTATCAGTACGGTTACCATTCTCATCCAGTTCATAATCACTATCATCGTAATTACCGGTTTCTCCACGAGTAGGAACAATCAACCCTTTACCAGAAAGATAAGCTTGTGCACCCGACGGAGTAATTTTCCAAGCATCCGGAGTAGCCTCAATATCCAGCCGGTCAATCTTCACGGTAGCCTTGGCAAGACCTACCAAAAATTTCATCTTTGCACCTACCGTCCACTGGTCATTTATCTGGCGAGCATGTCCCAATGCCAGCTCAGCATAATTAGTTGTAAGAATACTCAAGTCGTTTACCGTATAACGAGTTCCCTCCGGAGCATCTACTCCGTTTTTCATAAATTTAAACAACTGATCGGGAGCCGACAAGTTGGTATTGCTTTTAATAGAAAGTCCTATTGTATTAAAACCTCCCCAAGCATAAAACCCGGTAGACAGAATATTCTCATTCACGTTAAATCCCATTTTCAGACGGTTGGGCAAGCCTTTCAAGAAATCGTTACTACTAACTTCTTCGTGCATGAAAGTCATCAAATCGCCATTAGACTTCACAAACAAGAAATCACCTACACCTGCAGTACCTTGAGCTCCTACCGACAAGTTTCCCAATCCGGGCATACTAACATATCCTCTTTCTCCCATAAATGCAGGGTTCAATTCATGACGATAAGTAGCACCTCCCAAGAAATAAGCAGAACGATTAATCTGAGATTGCGCTACAGCTTCACCCACAAACCCCAAAACAGCCAATCCGGACAGTACCGTACACAATATATTTTTCTTCATTTGTTTCATTTTTTACCCGTTCATTATTAATTCAAATCCACATTCACTCCACCTGGCACAGACAGTTTGACACTTGTCACCTTCAGCCATTGCGTATCCTTCAAAGGCACATCAGTAGCACTTCCCGGTACAGCTGTTATTTTAAAACAAATCCGATCTATTTTCGACAAGAATGCAGTATCATCCGAAGTCAGGCTTAAAACCAGTTCACTTGTTGCAGGTTTTTCTCCATCTGTACTTTCTGTCACGTATTGCTTATCTTCTTCCATTGTTTTCTTCACAGCTGTCAGTTCATTGCCATACACATCCTTAATCTGCACATTTTCAGCTTTCAGTTGCAATTTCAAAGGAATGGCATTATCTACTGACAACATAATCTTGGCATTTTTCAGACGTATCTTATCCAAATCGTTCAAGTCTTTGTTCAAATCTTGTACAGAATCATTGTATACGATATTCAAGCCTTGTTCGAAACTTAACGGTACATCTACCTCGTAACTTGCCGGCATTTCGTAAGCTTTACCCAATTCAGCAGTATAATACTCTTTATTTCGAACTACGGGTGTCAGCATCACATCAATATCATCTGGAATTATTTTCAGCAAGTTATTCATATCTTCGACCTTCACATTAGTCGCTCCGTCAATTGAACTATCTCCTTTACGCGAAAGAGCTATCATATTATCGCCCGGAGTCAATACAATATCACCTGCACCTATCTTTACACTATTACCTGCGATAGCCGTATTATCTCTTAATGGAGTCAGTATAGCATCAATTTCCACTGGCGTATTCAATGGATTATTCGCTTTCAACAAAATCACCGGATTAGTAATATCCAAACGAGTATCCTCGTCTTTCAAGAAATCGGGAAGATCGTTCAATTCTATTTTTGTTGTTTCCGCTTCAATCTTTGGCTGAATGACACCAGTTACAGAATTTATATTCATCTCCTCTAAAACAGCCTTCGGAACTAAGGCCAAAGCTCCTGTACCGGAGATTCCAGAGGTTACTACATCACCCTCCATCGAAATATTTCCTTCAATAGTCAATGAGCCTTCTGCATTTGGCTTCCTACCCGAATCTACAGCATCACCAAACTTATAGCCTTCCACTTTCAACGTACGAGTATAAGATGAGCCATTTACAGACAAAACTTCTTCATCCAAAATCAGCTCATTATCTTGGATACCTTCATCATCCTTAAAGACAATATAATCAGGGAATACAATCTTAAGCTTATTTGCTTTCACCTGATTAAACGTCAAATCCCCCCCACTTATATTAAAATCAATCGTCAAGTTTAAATCTACCGGAGTTTTCACACGAAGAGAGCCCAACTCTTTTAACGCTTCATCAATATCATTGGCAGTAGCTTCAAAATCTCCAGATGTAGTTATATCTGCAGAAACTTCTGCGTCAGAAAAAGAGACACCAGTATTATTAACAATCTCTATAGCCTCCAGATCAGTAGTAGTTGCTCCAACAGTCACTTCTTTCACCGTAGTAGGCTCCACATTAATGTCATCCTTTTTCGTCAGATGATACACACGAGTAGTTGCATCTGGCTGAAGAATATCCCCTTCTTCTACTTCAATAATCTTACTCAAGTAGGCAGTATCTGAACTACCGGCAGGAATTGTGAGATATTCTCCTCCTACATTTACAGTCATGTCTATGTCTTTGTCAAGATCATATTTGTTATCCACACATGACACCGTCCACAATGGGAACGACAACAAAACCCCCCATATATAATCCGCAAATCCAAATTTCCGTGGTTTCCGGAACGAAGCGTTCAATTTTCAGGCAAAAGAACAAAACGAAGCGTTCAAAAA